>FLOH01000253.1_pt1 | contig 135881 bp, 107 predicted proteins | sample 756751 | NCBI WGS metagenome assembly FLOH01 (sample SAMEA4026879, study PRJEB14308) | marine metagenome | biome: coastal water; material: water | depth 74 m
GAACTACTGGTGCTACTGGGGAAACAGGCCCTACTGGAATTGATGGGATTACTGGTCCAACTGGGGCAACTGGTGTAACCGGCGCAGGAACTACTGGTGCTACTGGGGAAACAGGCCCTACTGGAATTGATGGGATTACTGGTCCAACTGGGGCAACTGGTGTAACCGGCGCAGGAACTACTGGTGCTACTGGGGAAACAGGCCCTACTGGAGCTAAAGGCGCTGATGGAGATACTGGCCCCACTGGTGCTACTGGTGTAACGGGTGCTGGAGCTACTGGTGCTAATGGTGAAACAGGCCCTACTGGAATTGATGGTATTACTGGACCAACTGGAGCAACTGGTGAAACTGGCGTTGGAACTACTGGAGCAACTGGTGAAACTGGAGCTAAAGGCGCTGATGGCGATACTGGCCCCACTGGTGCTACTGGTGTAACAGGATCAGGAACTACTGGCGCTACTGGTCCTACTGGAACTACTGGAATTGATGGTATTACCGGACCAACTGGGGTTACTGGAATAACTGGTACTGGAACTACGGGAGCTACTGGTCCTACAGGACCAACAGGAGTTACTGGTGTTACTGGATTAGGAATAACTGGAGCTACGGGTCCTACAGGAACTGGAACTACTGGAGCAGTTGGCCCAACTGGAGCTAAAGGCGCTGATGGCGATACTGGCCCAACGGGTGCTACTGGTGTAACAGGTTCAGGAACTACTGGCGCTACTGGTCCTACTGGTCCTACTGGAATTGATGGGATTACCGGACCAACTGGGGCTACTGGAATAACTGGTACTGGAACTACCGGTGCTACGGGGCCTACTGGTCCTACGGGAGTAGGTGTTACTGGTGCTGCTGGGCCAACTGGAGCTAAAGGTGCTGATGGTGATACTGGAGCTACTGGAATAACTGGTACTGGAACTACCGGTGCTACTGGTCCTACGGGTCCTACAGGAATTGGTGTTACTGGTGCTGCTGGACCAACTGGTGCTAAAGGTGCAGATGGTAATACTGGAGTTGATGGAACCACTGGACCTTCTGGAGCCACAGGTCCTACGGGAGTGGGTGTTACTGGTGCTGCTGGGCCAACTGGAGCTAAAGGTGCTGATGGTGATACTGGTCCTACAGGAATTGGAATTACAGGACCAACTGGTACTGCAGCCACAAATACTTCTGATTCAATTACAGATATTGATTTTGATTCTTATGGTAATATCAATTTATCTTTTAATTCTGACCCAACATTACTATCAAGTAGAGTGGCTTTTGTTAACGGCGGTAACGCAGCGGTTGCACCACTTACTTTAGGTACTAACAACGGTAATAATCTAAATATTGAAACTGATAATACAACTAGATTGACTGTTTTATCAACAGGGCAAATCGGAGTAAATCAGCCTACACCAACCTCTGGAATGGAAATAAATACCTCAATGGCAATTGCTATAAAAACTGCCACAGGAAATTATATTGCTTCAGCTTTAGATCATGTAATTTTAGGTAATCCTTCTGGTGGTACAATTACTATCACCCTTCCAAGTGCAGTAGGAATTACTGGAAGAAAATACATTATTAAAAATTCAGATGCTTCTGGAGGTACAGTTCAAATAAATGGTGGTGGTACAAATATTGATGGAGCAACCAGCCAATCGTTAAGTACAGCTTATGAATCCATTGAAGTTGTTTCTGATGGAAGTAATTGGTTTATCATTAGTCGAATTTAAATTATTTATTTACCAAAACATAAAGCCTTGTAATTGAATTTACAAGGCTTTATTATTTATAGAGTGTTCGATTGTTGATAATTATTCACTTTCAGGAAAACTTGGCATAAGGGATTGAGCGGCATCCCCATGAAGAAATTTCATTACTTTTGCTTTTTTACAATAGCTTCCTTTTTTGAAAGCTCATTGCAGAAAATTAGCAAAATATGAAATTTAGAATGGTATATAGCGGAAAGCCCGACCCACAATTGGGCCCGCATTACGCACAATTGAGGGTTATGCCCAAAAAATAAATTACAAATTGAAAGCAACCTTATTAAAGAAAAAATATGGCATTTGATAGTCTCGGAGAATTTGTAGAAGAACTTGAAAAACAAGGAGAACTGATTAGGATAAATACAGTTGTGAGCCCAAAATTGGAAATTGCAGAAATTAATGATCGACTGATAAAGAACAATGGTGCAGCTTTGCTTTTTGAGCATGTGGAGGGTAGTGAATTTCCTGTTTTAATTAATGCAATGGGCTCAAAGAGAAGGATTGAGATGGTATTTGGAGTTGATGATATTGAAGAACTTGCCAATGATATTAAAAGTCTTTTTGATATGTTGAGTAGTCCAAAAGATGGAATTATTGCCAAGCTTAAAATGCTTCCACAGCTTAAAGAAATCGCTTCTTGGACACCAAAACGATCTTCGAAGAAAGGATGTTGTCAAGAAGTAGTTATGTCAGAAGTTGATTTGAGAAAATTACCGGTTTTAACAACTTGGCCATTTGATGGAGGTCCTTTTTTTACATTTCCAGTAGTGCATAGTTTGTCACTTGAAAAAGGCTCCCATAATATGGGAATGTATAGAATGCAAGTATTCGATAAAGAGACTACAGGCATGCATTGGCATTTACATAAAGGTGGTGCTAATCATTTTCAAGATTATAAAAAAGCGGGCAAAAGAATGCCTGTTACGGTAACATTAGGTGGAGATCCAGCTTATACTTATGCTGCCACTGCACCTTTGCCCGAGGAAATAGATGAGTATATGTTGGCTGGTTTTTTACGTAAAAAAGCGGTTAAATTGGTCAAATGTATTAGCAATAATATCTATATTCCTGAAGATGTAGATTTTGTACTTGAAGGCTATGTGGATACTTCGGAAGATTTAGTAACTGAAGGACCATTTGGTGATCATACTGGTTATTACTCCTTAGCGGATTTATATCCTAAATTTCATGTAACGCATATAAGTCACAAAAGAGATGCAATATTTCCAGCAACAGTAGTAGGAATTCCACCACAAGAGGATGCTTTTATCGGTTTAGCTACAGAGCGGATATTTTTGGCTCCGATTAAAATGACTATGGTTCCGGAAATTAAAGATATGCACATGCCACCAGAGGGCGTGTTTCATAATATTGTATTGAACAGTATTAAGAAAACGTTTCCTGGTCAGAGTATGAAAGTAATGAACGCACTATGGGGAGCTGGGCAAATGATGTTTAATAAATACCTGATAATTCTTGATGAATCGATTCGCTTGTCGAATTATTCAGAAGTATTGAAAGAAATTTTAACTCAAGTGCATCCTGTTCGCGATATTTTATTTAGTAGAGGACCGATGGATGTATTAGATCATGCCTCGGAGCGATTTGCGGAAGGCGGTAAAATGGGAATTGACGCAACAAAAAAGAATGATAATATATTGTTAATACCTAGGGCTTCCATCAGTGATCTTGAGAAAATTGAGGGAGTACTTGAGATTAATGATGAATTTATTCAGCAAAATTTAGGACTATTAATTATCCGACTGAAAAAATCAAAAAACATTGCTAGAAAAGTTTCTCGGGAACTATTTGACAAACAACTTATAGAAAATATTAAGTTCGTGATTTACATTGAAGAAGTAGCTGATATCAACGCGCATGCAGACACCGTCTGGCGTGTGGCAAACAATTCAGATCCTAATAGAGACTGCTTTTACATATATGATAACCACGATAAACCCTATTCTACTTTATTTGTTGATGGTTTGCGCAAAGACAAAATATGTGATGATTTTGATCGCGAATGGCCAAATATTGTTTGCATGGATGAAGCTACAATCGACTTAGTTGATGCAAAATGGAAAGAATATGGCATTGGAGAGTTTATAACATCACCATCTCTTAAGTATAGAGGGCAACTTTATGATGGGGAGGCGGTTGCTTTATAATATAGTTCAAGTTTGGAAGTTACAAGAAAGTCCGGGTTCAATTTATTGATTATTGATTGTTGAGAATTGAACATTGAATATTGATAATCCCTAACCCCCAGCTTTTTTAGCTTGGTATCCTGCTTTTATAAGTAAGTCAATAACTTTGTCACGGGAATCGCCTTGAATTAATATTTCGTTATTTTTGGCTGTTCCGCCAGTTCCACATTTCGATTTAAGCATTTTGCCCAATTCCTTCAAATCATCATCATTACCCACAAATCCTCTCACTGCGGTAACTACTTTATTCCCTTTCAAACGGTCGAGCCAAACTTTTAAGTTCTGCTGATTTGCAGCCAAAGTTTCAGTAATTTCTGGCTCATCATTGAATTTATAATTGGGATTAGTGGAATAAACTGTTCTTAGATTACTTTTAGCCATATTAAATTTTATTGAGTTTATTTTTGGGAATAATCATATTCAAAACTGAAGGTAAAATCTTTATTTCAAGATTTTTAAATCCGCTCATAGCATCTCCATCCATGTGATAAATCTCAGAATCTTGATGAAGAATAACTTCCTTAGCTTTGAAAATTTCAAGATATTTAGATTGGTCAAGTTTTCCCATCATCAAATCCTTGATTAAAGATGGGGCGAGCAATTTCGGAAATGGTTTTACAATGCATAGATCAAAATAACCATCACAGATGGACGCCATTGGTGAGATATATGCATTATTACCAAACTGAGATGAATTAGCAAAGCTGATTAAAAAAGCATTTCGTACAAGCGATTTTCCATCCACAATGAGTTCATATTTTTGAGCAGTAAAATTAACAAACTCTTTTAGAACTATTTTAATATATGATGCTAAACCCCGCTTTTTCTTATTCTGAAACCTTTGCGCAACCAATGCATCGAATCCAACACCTGAAACATTAACCGACAACCTATCATTTACCTTCACTAAATCAATAGGTTGATAAATTCCTTCTAAAATAATTTGAGCAGCTTTTTCAAATTTCATTGGAATACCCAGATGACGAGCCAGTCCATTTCCCGACCCACCTGGAATAACACCCATTGGTACTCCTAACATTCCAATACCATTAACTACCTCATTAATAGTTCCATCTCCACCAACCGCCACTACTGCATCATATTTTTCAGTTGAATATTTTAGCGCAAAAGAATTAGCATCTCCAGCCTTTTGGGTGTTTTCTATAGTTACCGAAATAGAAGAGGATTTGAAAAATTCTTCAATTTTTCTTCCAATATCCTCTTTATTATTGGTTCCTGAAACTGGGTTTATAATAAAAACTATTCGCTTCACTGCTGTCATTGAAATATATTTTATAATTTTTGCTAACAATGCAATTCGTAATATTGTGCAAATTTACTGCTTTTATATCCATTATTATTTTATGAAAATCGAATAATCTATTTTTAATAATTATCTAGATTTCCTAACCATTAAACCATTTATTTCTTTTAATTGCTTCTCCTCGATTAATTCTAAAGACGGAAAAAATGGTTGGAACATCAGTTGTCCACTTTTTCAATGAAGCAATTATCAAGATCATTTCAATTCTAGAAATAACGCCAAATACAACACAAGTATAAAAGAAAAAAGTGCTAGTCGAGTTTAGGCATAAATCAATCAAAAAAGCCAACAGAGTAAGAGTCCAGAATTTGGCTAATAACGAATGTGTTGCAATAGATTTTTTAAATTTCAAGTAACTCACTAAATAGCCAACTATTTCAAGAACAAAGATTAATACAATTAAAAATACATTACTTTTAATAAAGTCGATATTAAGATAGAAAATTGAGAAAATAGACACTATCCAAAAAACTTGATCAACATTTGAATCCAACGTACGCAATTTCTGAGTTGAGATATTTAGTTTTCGAGCAATAATTCCATCAAATACATCTGTTAATAAACCAAAACTCATCAAACTTACAATCCAAATTGCTTGATATTGAAAAGGGATGAAGGCGATACTGACAATTATTGCAGCTATTAAAATCCTACTGTAAATCAGAATAAATGGTATTTTATTTAACATATAGTAAATGAGATTTTATGAAATTATTCGCCAAAAGTACTTTAAAAGTAGATCATACATTGATGCTTAAATTGATAAATTTTGAAATTAATACAAATGACACTAGTTTTAGGAAGAATTAACTATAGATAGGAAAACAAAAAACTTTAAAAAAGCGTTAGAAATCTTCATCTCACAAAGAATGAATTTCCATATCTTTGCGAATTAAATCAAACACTAAATAAACTATGGCATTAATACGAACTATATTAATTTTCATCTTAATATACTATGCTTTTCGTGTAATAACTCGATTTATACTACCCTATTTTGCAAAACGATGGGTACAGAAAGCTCAAGAAAACTTTCAACGCCAACAAGGGTATGTTGATCCCGAAGAGTCCAAAAAGCGCGAAGGTGAAGTAAAAGTAAACCCAGAATCTAAAAGCACATCCAATAAAGATGGTTCGAAAAAAGATTTGGGAGATTATGTTGATTTTGAAGAAATTAATGAAGAAAATTAAGATTATAAACACCCATGATTAAAATAAATACTCACGAGAGATTAATTAAAAGGGCGTTCCACCTACCTGTCGGCAGACAGGTATCACTTTAATGTAAATTTTACACTTATGAAAACAGCTATCGATTTCAAAAAGTACTTGCCTTATTTCTCTGGGGTAGTCATATTCTTTATTACAGTTTTAATTTATTTTGGACCATTGTGGCAAGGAAAACAGGTAAGCCAACACGATGTTAAAACATTTTTAGGAATGTCGAAAGAGGTTGTTGACTTTAGAGAGGATACCGGAGAAGAAGCCCTTTGGACCAATTCGATGTTTGGAGGAATGCCGGCCTATCAAATTTCGGTAGCTAAAAATGAGAATTTAATCCGTTATGTCGATTCCTATTTAATTCGATTAAATCTCCCTCGCCCAGCAGATTATGTCTTTTTGTATATGCTTGGCTTTTTTATTCTGCTACTCGTTTTGGGAGTTGACCCATGGCTAAGTATAGTTGGGGCAATTGCATTTGCTTTTTCCTCCTACTTTTTCATTATTTTAGAAGCTGGTCATAATTCAAAAGCACATGCTATCGGATATATGGCGCCTACTCTGGCATTTGTTATATACACATTTAAAAATCGGAAATACCTTATCGGCGGAATTCTCTTCGCCTTGTTTATGGCTTTAGAGCTCTATTCTAATCATCCTCAAATAACTTATTATCTGATGTTTATCGTATTAGCTTACGGTATTGGCGAGCTTTGGGGAGCTATAAAAGAAAAGCAAATTCCTCATTTTGCAAAATCTGTGGGGGCTTTGACTGTCGGATTAATATTGGCTATGTTGGTGAATATGGGTAATTACTGGACAACTTACGAATATTCACCTTATACAATTCGTGGGGCATCGGAACTGACTTTTGATAAAAATATAAAATCAGCCGGATTGGATAAAGATTATGCTACCCAATGGAGTTATGGAATTGAAGAAACACTAACATTAATGATTCCAAATGCCAAAGGTGGTGGAACCATAAGGTTAAAAGATTATGCTCCGGACAAATTGAAAAGTGTTGATCCTCAGTTTCGTCCTAATGTTGAACAAATGGGAAGCTATTGGGGTAATCAGCCTATGACTAGTGGACCTGTTTATGCAGGAGCCATTGTAATATTTCTATTTATTTTGAGCTTGTTTATCGTTAAAGGAAGATTAAAATGGGCACTATTGGCAGTAACAGTTGTGAGCATTATGCTTTCATGGGGTCATAATTTAATGTGGTTTACAGACCTCTTTTTCGATTACTTCCCTGTGTATAATAAATTCAGAACCGTATCAATGATATTGGTTATTACACAGTTAACTACAGCATTATTAGCTTTCTTAGCATTAAATGAAATTATCAAGCGCCCAGCAATTATTAAGGAAAATAGGATTGGTTTTTATGTTTCATTTGGACTTACTGCTGGTTTAAGTTTTCTATTCTATTTGATGCCAGGTATGTTTTTTACATTTCTAAGCAAAATGGATCAGAGTCAACTAGTTGATTTACAAATGCAATACCCACAGCAAGCTGATCTTTACAAGACTCTATTCTCTGAACTTTCCAAAGTAAGAATGGAAATATTCCAAGCAGATAGTTTACGCAGCTTTTTGTTCATTTTATTTGCCGCTGGAATAGTTTTAGCTTATAGCTTAAAAACCTTTAACAAAAATATTCTAATCATTGCAATTGGCTTGCTGATTATGGTTGATATGGCATCAGTAGATAAGCGATTTCTAAATGATGACAGTTATGAGCGAGTTACAAAAACCAAAGTGCCTTATCCAGCCACTCAAGCTAATTTGCAGATTATGCAAGATAAAGAGTTGGATTACAGAGTATATAATACAACTGTGAGTACTTTTAACGATGCATCAACTTCCTATTATCACAAATCAATTGGAGGTTATCATGGTGCAAAATTGCGCCGATATCAAGATTTGATAGAGCATCATTTGGCGGTAGGCAATATGGAAGTAGTTAATATGTTGAATACCAAATATTTTATTGTTGGAGACCAAAAATCACCTCCTTCAGCACAAATGAATCCTGACAGACTAGGCAATGCATGGTTTGTAAAAAACATCAATTGGGTGGATAATGCCGACCAAGAAATAATTCACCTAGGCAGAGTCATTGAATTGAAAGCCATCGGTGATATATCCAATGTATCTATTTTTGGAAATGCATTACAAGCTACTGACACCATGCTTATTACTTCATCATTAGACATTAGCACAATTGATGGTGAGAACGTTAAGCTAAATTTCGGTAGATTAAATATTTTACCCGGCATGACTTATATTTTAGGAAATGACGCAAATAATATGGATTCTAACTTTATTAATATCGGAGGAATTACCGGTGGAAATCTAATGGCATCAAAACAGTTTGAAGCACGCGTAATCTTCGATTTCAAAGCGCAAAATACAGCTGTTATTGACAAGCAATTTAAAGCCGAAGTTGAAGCACAGAAATTTAATTATTTGCCTTCCGCAAGAATCAATCTAACGGAATATTTGCCAAATCACCTAACTTATGCAACACATGCAGATTCAGATCAGTTGGCTGTATTTTCTGAGATATATTATGATAAAGGATGGAACGTATATATCGATGGTGTAAAAGGCAATTACTTTCGTGCAGATTATGTATTGCGAAGCATGATCGTTCCTGCTGGAGACCATAAAATAGAGTTTAAGTTTGAGCCTCAATCATATTATTATGGCAAGCGAATTACTTTCGTTGCTTCATTATTGCTTTTGCTGTTGGTAATTGGCGGAGTGGTATTTGAAGTGAGAATGGGATTAAAAGCAAAAGTATTAAGGCAATAACCTGAAGAAATTGCGGCAAAATATCGCTGGTTGGCAAGAAAAAAATATTATTTGCCTGTTTTCAAAGTATTTATATGAACAGAGATTATTTTTAAATGAGCATACTATTAAAACCTTTTTGGATTAAAGTCATTTCAAAACAAATTAATCAGTCAAATATCAGAATATTAGATATTGGCTCAGGAAGTCATTCTGCGAGTCTAACTAAAAAATGGATTCCTAATTGCCATTATACGGGTATTGATAAAGATAAAAACTACAATAACACAGAATTGGATTTGAGCAGGATGGATGAATTTATTCAACTTGATTTAACAAAATTACAATTCGATCAAATTCCTGATAATTCTTATGACTTAATCATAATGAGTCATGTAATTGAACATTTACATAATGGTGACGAAGTTTTGGAAGGATTAATGCCTAAATTAAAAACAGCAGGTATTTTTTATATTGAGTTTCCTTCAGAAAAAAGTATCAGTTTTCCATCAAAAAGAGAAACATTAAATTTTTTTGATGATCTCACTCACTGTAGAATCTATTCATTAAAAGAGGTTTGCAATATTTTGATGAAATTTGATTTTAGGGTTATTAAAGCTGGAAAACGCCGTAATTTATTCAATATCGCCATAATGCCTTTGAAGATTGTTGTCCAATTATTGACAAAAGGTTATGTCAAAGGCGGTGTTTATTGGGACTTTTATGGTTTTGCAGATTATGTAGTGGCAACAAAAACTGCGAAATAGTTTTTATTTATACACTTAATCAGCATGCACAAGATTAAGACGGTCTCATAAATTAATAAGAAAAAGTAATATTTAAGCTATGAAACGACTAAAGTTTTTCCTTTTCATCCTCTTAATGGGTTTAATCGCCTGTGAGCCTCCTGTGACTTTTTCTGAACCACAACCTACAGGTTTAGACAATTTATCTGAGTTTCCAAGCCGATTACAAGGTAATTACCTAAGTCTTGAAGATAATTCAATGCTTTCGATTAATGACAAATTAATTCAGAGGACTTACGACTTTGATTATAAGATCCATATAAATCAATTGGATAGTACATCAATACTTTCTGGCGATACAATTTTCGATCTACTTTCAAATGAAAAAACGATAATCAAACGTGAAGGCGATAGTTTGGTAATCCACGTTAACTATAACGAGACATTATTTCAACTCAATTACGATAATGTAGTGCGGAAGTATAAGGGTTATTATTTTATAAACAATCGCTATGACAAGGAAAGCTGGGAGGTTAAAAAGATGCAACTCACAAAAGGACAACTTATCATTAGTAGTATATCAACATCACTTGACCTTGAAAATCTAAAAGAAATAACTGCAACTCAGCAAGACACTATTGCTCCCTACAAATTTACAACTTCTAAAAAGCAATTTAAGAAGTTTATTAAAAATGAAGGATTTAGTGAAAGTGAAACCTTTGTTCGGATAAAATAAATTATCTTTTGAATATTAATAAAACAAGACAAACCATATAATATGCACTTTGATCAGCAAGCACAAAATTGGGATAATGATCCTAAGAAAACAGAAAGAGCGAAAGTTTTTGCTCAGGAAATTAATAATTTTATTCAGCCAAATAAAGCATTAGATGCGCTTGAATTTGGCTGTGGAACTGGCTTGCTTAGCTTCCAATTAAAGGACTCTTTTAGAGCAATTACGCTGGCTGACTCTTCGGAAGGGATGATAAAAGTTTTGCAAGAAAAAATAAAAAATTCAGGAATAACTAACTTCAAACCAATTCATACAGAATCCCTTGAAAATAATTTTAAGTCAGAGGAGTTTGATGTGATTTATACGCTAATGACACTTCACCACATTCCTGATGTAAATAATATTTTGCAGCAATTTAACTCAATACTCAAACCTAATGGCTACTTATGTATTGCTGATCTAGACAAAGAGGATGGAACTTTTCATGCTGGAATGCACGATTTACAAGTTCATCATGGTTTTGATAGAGAAGAACTTTCAACTATATTATCAAATCATGGTTTTGAAGAAAGTTTTTATAAAATTGGTTTTGAAATTGAAAAACCTACTGATCAAGAAACAAAAAAATATCCATTATTTTTAATGATTTGCCAAAAGAAAAGCTAATTCATTTTTCTAAATTAAACAACGATACAAATTGAAAAAAGTACTCATCATCAGTTATTATTGGCCTCCAAGTGGCGGAGCTGGCGTGCAGCGTTGGTTGAAATTTGTGAAGTATTTACCTCAATTTGGAATTCAACCACATGTATATACGCCATCCAATCCTGAGGCGCCAGCACAAGATGAGAGTTTGCAAAAAGACATTCCTTCTGAAGCTGTAATTGTTCAACAGCCCATTTTTGAGCCTTATTCCTTTTATAAGAAATTTACGGGCAAAAAAGGAAATATCAATGCTGGTTTTTTGTCAGAAGATAAGGACTCGCGACAGAAATTTACCGAAAAGATGTCGATTTGGGTAAGAGGTAATTTGTTTATCCCTGACGCCAGAGTAATGTGGGTAAAACCTTCTATTAAGTTTCTGACTAAGTACATCAAAGAAAATGAAATTGAAGTTGTTATTTCCAGTGGACCTCCTCATTCGATGCACTTAATTGCCATGGAATTGAAGAGAAAACTCAACATCAAATGGATTGCTGATTTTAGAGATCCTTGGACAAATATAGATTTTTATAAGGATTTGATGTTGACCAATTGGGCCGACAAAAAGCATCATCGTTTAGAGAAAGAAGTTTTACAAAAGGCAGACGAGATAATTACAATTGGTAAAACTATTGCTTCTGAATTGGAAATAATTCGGGGTAAAAAAGTGCATGTAATTACCAATGGATTTGATAGTGAAGATTTCTCGACTGCCTCTCAGAACGCTAATGAAGATTTCTCAATAATTCATATTGGGTCTATTAATTCGGATAGAAACCATGAAATATTTTGGCGAGGAATTAGTGAATTGATGTCTGATAATGCTGGGTTCAATAAAAAACTTAAAATAATATTTATAGGTAAATTAGACTACTCAGTTTATGAAGTTATTGAAAAATACAATTTAAAAGAAAAAGTAGAAATCATCAGTTATTTACCTCACGATGAAGCTGTAAATTATTTATCAACAGCAAGTTTACTCTATTTACCATTGAATAATACACCCAATGCAAAAGGGATTTTATCTGGAAAGTTTTTTGAATATTTAGCAGTTGGAAAACCCATTTTAGGCATTGGCCACCCCAATGGCGACGCTGCTGAAATAATGATTGAAACCCAGGCAGGTGTAATTGTTGATTTTGACGACTTAATCCAATTAAAACAATTTATCCTCGAGCAATTTAACCTCACCAAAAATAATACGATTGCTGATTTAGGAAAACGATATAAATATTCTAGGAAATCCTTAACTGAAGATTTGGTGAAATTGTTTTAAAGAATCCTATCTAAAACTTAACAGTCAGCCTAACATTTATCTGCCTTGACGTAAGATAATTAGGTATGGAATAATATGCTCCATTCACATCACTCACCCATATATACGATAAGGTATTATCAATTTGAAGTAAGTTAAAAACTTCGATACTTACCCAGGCAGAAGTCAGATGTCGCAATGGGTTCTTCGACTTAAGTTTTGTGTCTTCGCCAATTAACTGTTTTGAAAAACCTATATCCACTCTACGATAAGCAGGAAATCTTCTCGTTTGCTGATAGCGATTATGAGTTGGCGGGCCGTAGGGCAAGCCAGTTGCATAAACCAAGTTGAGATGCACCTTAAAAGTAGGATAGCCAGGTATATAATCTTGGAAAAACAAATTGAAAGTAAATCGCTGATCTGTAGGCCGAGGAATATAACCCGGCTCCACTTTGCTGCTGTCAGCAACCTGATTATCAACTGTAATCCCTGGCTTAATCAGCTCTCCCGATGCATTATAGTAATCGTAATAGTAATCATTTTCAATGTCTTCCTGTGTTTGCATCAGCGAAATACCAACCCAACTTTCTGCATTTTTCACAATTTCGCCATGGAGTTTAAAATCTATTCCTGTTGCATACCCATGTGCATTATTTTCAGCAAAATAGCGCAAGCGAACGTCTTCCATTTCGTAAGGGATTAGATCCCACATATACTTGAAGTAGGCCTCTGCCGTAAATTTAAATGGTCGATTCCATTTGGTGAAAACTAAATCAGTTCCCAAAACAAAATGGGACGATTTCTGTGCTTTTATATTATAATTAATTTCTCCATTATGATATCTCATTTCTCTATAAAATGGTGGCTGAGAATACAATCCAGCAGCAATACGATAGGACAAATTATGATGTTTAAATGGCATAATAAACATCGAAACTCTTGGACTCACAAGCAATTCATTGCTAAAATCCCAGTAATTAATTCTTGCTCCAGCATTTAACTTAATGGTAGTAGAAGAGTCACTTTTATTAAAAGTCCAATCTTTCATACCATAAGCCGAATAACGATTACTCGAAATTTGCTGATTAGCTTTTACTAAATCATTAAGCTGAATCACATTGGGTCGATTGTAATTGGGAATACTATTGCCAATATTATCATTTGGGTGAGGCAAGCTAAAACCAGCAGAATCAATCATTTGCCATTCAGAAAGATGGTCTGAAATAAAATCATGGCGCAATTCTGCACCCCATTGCAATGTTTTATAATGACCACGATGTTGTGCTGAAGCGATCCAGCCATCCAATTCATTGCGTGCATGACGCATATAAGTTCCCACTCCTTTATTAAATGCTACTTCCCCAAAATCGTCTTTTCCTAAGTCATTCTCAATAACATCTAGCCAATATTGGCCAATGATATCATAAGTTTCGGTCTCCACAGTACGGTAAACCGAAGCGGTAAAATTCATATCCGTTTTATTCTTCTTATATTTGAGGTTCAAAGCGCCCATATAATTCTCAAACTGATCCACTTCTTGCCCATCAAAATAAACGGTAAATCTTAACACTTCGAAAATACTTCCGAAATCTGTTTGTCGCGTTTGAGGAATAATATTGTATTTATTCAGCGCATAATTTCCTAAAAAACTCAACTCCCACTCATCTGTAATATCATAAGCCATAAATAATTGTAAGTCAGTAAAGGATGGTTTGAAATCACCTTGGGTATCTAAACTTTTAAGAATATATTGATTAGTTTTATACCTAATCCCCAATAAATACCGAAAACGCTGCTTCATTCCGGTGCCCTCAAGATGAACGCTGCTTCCTAGCAAACTTCCTGAAACTGAACCCGCAAAACTCTTGGGCGTTTTATAACTTACATCCATTACCGATGACATTTTATCGCCATAATAGGACGAGAAACCTCCTGCCGAAAATTTGATATCGCTCACTAAATCTGCATTTGCAAAGTTTAATCCTTCCTGTTGACCCGACTTAATCAGCATTGGACGCTGAATTTCTATCCCATTGACATACACCAAGTTCTCATCAAAATTTCCTCCACGCACCGAATATTGGGAACTCAATTCATTATTGCTATAAACTCCTGGAATCCTTTTGATAAAGGCGCTAATAGCGTCACCATTTGGGGCTGGAATGGCTTCAAACTGAATGGGGTCAATATGTACAATACCATCATATTCATGACGTTTGGCGGTAACAATAAAAGTGTCGATGAGTAATGCTTCATCTAAAACGATATGTAATTTTAGCCTTTCACCTGAATGGAGCAATACGGTTTGATATTTTGAAGCAATGGTAACATGCGAAAACTGGATAATAAGGTCAATATCCACAGGCACTTTAATGCTAAAATATCCAAGGCTATCGGTGGTAGTTCCTCCAGAATATCCTTGAATGGCAATATTTACTGCTGGATTAAATGCATGTCCGCTTTTATCCAATACAGTTCCAAACACTTCCGCCTTTTGAGCAAATATTGCACTGAAACCAAAAATAAATATGATGAGTATCAAATACTTCATTAAAAAATCCTGTAATTTTTTATAAAACCTTTATCACAAAAATTGATGGTGCAATAACGTAAAAATAGAAGGTTATTGCTTTATAAAACTATATATTTTTTGACAAGAGTCAAACTTTATTATTTTAATCCATTAGTGTTATCTCGCCGCCACTTATCTTTTAGGCAAAGCCTTAGCCGAACTAACATCATAAATAACTTCCTCCTTCACGCCATTTTTATAGCGCAATCTTAAAATCAAATTTCCTTTTTCATCCCAATAAGACCAAACACCATTTTTATAAATTCCTTTATATTCTCCTTCGGCTTTTTTATTTCCTCGAATATAATACTCTACCCATTTACCGCTTGGCTTGCCTTCAGAAAAACTCTGCTCTTTATACAAACGCCCTCGGTTATCATAGAATTTCCATGATCCAACCTTAAGCCCTTGCTTATATTTACCAACTGATTCCTTATCTCCAGTGACGTACCATTCATTAAACTTACCATCCTCATTTCCGTCCTTAAAGCTGCCCTTATACTTCATCTTGCCGTTAGGATAATATTGCACAGCAGAACCATCTTTTAAATCTGCCTTGTAATTAAAAACATAATTTGGGTCGCCATCCTTAAACCACGATTTCCAAACGCCATTCATTTGTCCATTTATATAAGAGCCTGTTGCCAACATTTGTCCATTATCATACCAGCTTTTCCAAAGTCCTGTTTCCAAATCTTGCTTGTATTTTCCCTCTTGTAACATTTGCTCGTTTTCAAACCAAGTGGTCCACAAGTCCTGTTTAAGTCCCATATCAAATGTACCCTTTTTCCAAAGTTCGCCAGTAGGATACCAATAAGCCCAATCGCCATGCATGAGTCCTTTTTTAAAGCTTCCTGTACTTCCCTTTTTTCCATCTTCTCTATAAAAAACCCATAAGGAATCTTGCTTGTCATTTTTTAAAAAACCTTGCATTTCCATATTGCCATTGGCATACCACCATTTAGCTTCACCATTTAAACTATCTTTTGCGAAAATGCCGCTAAACTTCATTTGACCATCAGAATAGTACTTCTGAGTAACTCCATTTTTAAGCCCTTGTGAATAGCTAAACTGCTCCTCCACTTGGCCATTTAAGTACCAAAACTGCCAAAGTCCTTCGCACAAACCATTCTGAACCAAACCTAAGGCTTTCTTTTTGCCATTGCGGTAAAACTCTTGATATTCACCATCCTCAGCAGGATTGATGGCCAACAATTCGCCTCCTAGATACCATTCCTTCCAAATGCCTGCTCTTTTGCCTTTCTCATATACACCTTCCAATCTCTTTTTTCCATTGGGAAAATAGGAAACCCATTCTCCTTGCATCGCACCATTTTTATAATTTCTAATTTCCGCTAAAGTACTGTCGCTTCTATAGTATTTACATTTTCCATCTAATTGACCTATGGAATAATTCTCCTCATTTTTTAAAGTGCCATCATAATAATATTCTTTCCAATGTCCCGACTTTTCGCCGGCAACCACTTTACCGTCCACTTGTAATATTTTATTTTCAAACCAAATTTTAAAAGGGCCTTCTGTATGATTAATTGTGCTTAATGTATCGCCATTTTTGTAAAACTGCACCCACATTCCAGTTTGCTTTCCTTGAGTAAAATTTCCCTCTTCGCGTTTGTTTCCGTTCAGATAAAATTCAACATAAGGCCCGTGAAATATGCTGTCGTTGATATAAGTCGCAGTATATCGCGCTTTACCATCTGGAAATTTCGTAGTTCTGGTTTCGCTTTGCTGAGCATGAATGCTAGTGCTTGCTATGGTGAAAAATATCAAAAAAAGTATCTTATTCATGATGTTGTATTTGGTTTATCGTTTTCTATAACGCTTAATAAAATTATATCTTATTTCTTTCGACTAATAGAATATTCAACTAGACCGATTAAGGATTTTTTATAGATGCTTTCATCAAATTCCTTTAAAATATCCAATGCTGCTTTGAGATGAAATTCCATTTTAGATTTAGCATAAGCTATTCCTCCAGAATGATTTACAAGGTCAATGATCTCATTCACAATTTTAATATTAGTACTTCTATATTTTATATTTAAAATGGTTTTCTTTTTCTCCACAATACTCATATTATTAAGCATATAGATTAATGGGAGAGTCATCTTTTTTTCTTTGATATCTCCTCCTACCGGTTTACCGCTATCATTATTCTTGTCGAAATCGAACAGATCGTCACGGATTTGAAAAGCGATTCCAACATGTTCGCCAAATTGTCTCATTTTATCAATTTGGCCAGCGCTTGCGCCAGCAGAAGAAGCACCTGCGGCACAACAACTTGCAATTAGAGAAGCCGTTTTCATTCTAATTACATCAAAATATACCGCTTCATCAATATCTAGTCGGCGTGCTTTTTCAATTTGTAAAAGTTCACCCTCGCTCATTTGCTTAGTAGCAAAAGAAACTATTTCAAGAATATCATACTCCTTGTTTTCCAATGCAAGCAACATTCCTTTTGATAACAGAAAATCGCCCACCAGAACTGCCGCTTTATTTTTCCATAAGGCATTGATAGAAAAGAAACCCCGTCGCAAATTCGAGTCATCCACTACATCATCATGAACCAAAGTAGCGGTATGCAATAACTCAATTAAGGCAGCAGCACGTTGGGTATGCTCATTGCTTGGGCCAAAAATTCCAGCACTCAAAAAGACAAATAAAGGCCTCATCTGTTTGCCTTTTCGCTTCACAATATAGCGCGTTATCAAATCCAATAAAGAAACCGAGGTTTTCATGGTTTCCTTAAACGTTCGCTGAAAAATTTCAATCTCCTGATTTACAGGCTTTTTTATTTCGTCAAAAGTCATTTATACGATTTGCAGTTTGCTGAAAAATAAAGCTCAAATGTACATGAATTTTTAGCAGGTTTTTCAAGGGTGTTGCAGAAAATATTTTTGAGACTGGATGTGGCTATCGAATATAAATGCTTCTCGCAAAGTATAAAAAGAAATTTCTGACAAAGACATAAATGCTGCATGCTGATAATCTGCTTTTTCATTGGGTCTTTTGCCTAAAACTTGGCTGAATTCTAACTATTTTACATCTATTACATATCCAATATAAAAGTGAAAACATAAATACTTATTTTTGCAGATTATACAATTCATAAAAGGATTAAAAATTCCTTAATATAAGGAGAATAATAGCTTTCAGCTAAATATGCTAGATAAAAAGATAGCCGTAATAGGATCAGGAAGTTGGGGAACCGCTCTTGTCAAACTTTTAGCCAATAATGTGGAGAAAGTTGGCTGGTGGGTTCGCAGTGAAGAAACCAAAAACCATGTATTAAAACATGGCCGTAATCCTGTGTATTTGCAATATGCTGAACTCGTACCTGAAAAATTGGACATCTGCACCAATATGTCCACCATTATAGCCAATTACGACTTATTGATATTTGCTATTCCATCCGCTTTTCTACATAAAAGTATTGTTGATGCTGGCATAACGAATTTTGATAACAAAATAATTATTTCTGCCATAAAAGGGATTGTTCCTGAATTTAACCAAATAGTAGCCAATTATTTTCACAATAATTATGCGGTGAAATTTGATGATATTGGAATTATTGCTGGGCCTTGCCATGCAGAGGAAGTTGCGATGCAGAAATTATCGTTTTTAACCATTGCTTTTTTGCAAGAAGAACGTGCACAGCATGTTGCTGAGCTGTTTTCAACTTGGTATATGAAAATGAAAACCTCTACCGATATAGCAGGCACTGAATACTCCGCAATGATTAAAAACATCGTTGCGATAGCCAATGGTATTTGTGTTGGTTTGGGTTATGGTGATAATTTTCAGGCAGTGCTGATTGTGAACGCTATGCGTGAGATTCGACGCTTCTTAGAAGAAGTATTCCCCCAATATCGCAAAGTCATGGATACCGAATATGTTGGTGACTTATTGGTAACCTCTTATTCGAAATTTAGCCGTAATAGAACTTTTGGAACCTATATTGGCAGGGGATATTCTATCAAAGCTACAATGGCCGAGATGAAAATGGTGGCAGAGGGCTATTATGCCGTTAAATGTTTGATGGAAATCAACAAAGAATACCAAGTTTATTTACCTATTACAGAGGCTGTCTACAATATTTTATACGATGGCGTTTCTCCAGTAATCGAAATGAGATTGCTATCAGATAAGTTAAATTAATTGATTCACAAAAATTGTAACTAATTGATTCTTCATTCGTCCTAAAACTTATTTTAATATTATTATAACTTTACATTTACATCAGAATTAAATTATTACCATGAAAAATCTACTATTAAGTTTATTGTCTCTATTGCTTATTAGCACTGCAATCCGAGCCAATACAAGCAATCCTCCAGATGAAGGAATGTGGCTCCCAATGCTGGTTGAGCGATTGAATTATACCGATATGCAAAAAGAAGGCTTACACCTTACTGCTGAAGAACTTTACAGCATTAACCACTCAAGTCTTAAAGATGCGGTTGTGAGTATGGGTTTTTTCTGCACCGGCGAAATCGTTTCTAACGAAGGTTTATACCTTACAAACCACCATTGTGGTTATGGAACAATTCAAGCTAATTCTACTGTTGAGCACGACTATTTAACAGATGGATTTTGGGCAAAAGAAAAAGGACAAGAACTTCCTGTAGAAGGAGTTACTGCCTATATTTTAGAACGTATGGACGATGTTACTGCAAAAATCTTGAGCGAAGTTAGCGATACTACTAGTGAAGCCAATCGTAGCATTATCATTCGTAAAGCAATTGCAGCCTTGAAAAAAGAAAATAATCCTGATGGCATATACAGAGTAGATATCAAAGCATTTTTTGATGGAAATGAGTACTATATGTTCATTTACAATCAATACCAAGATGTGCGATTAGTGGGTGCTCCACCAGAAGCTATTGGTAAGTTTGGTGGCGATACTGATAACTGGATGTGGCCACGCCATACTGGTGACTTTTCAATGTTCCGCATCTATGTTTCTCCTGATGGAAAAGGCGATGCTTTTGCTAAAGAAAATGTACCTTTCACTCCTAAACATTTCTTCCCTATCTCTCTAAAAGGAGTTGAAAAAGATGATTTTGCTATGATTTGGGGATACCCTGGAAGTACTGATCGCTATTTGACTTCCTATGGAATTCAAGCAGCTTTAGAAGAAACTAATCCAACAGTTATTGACATCCGCACCCACAAATTAGACGTGATGAAAAAGCATATGGACATGAGTCCAAAAACTCGCTTGCAATATGCTTCAAAGCATGCACAAACTGCCAATTATTGGAAGTATTTTATTGGTCAAAGCAAAGGTTTAAAAGCCAACCATGTATTTGATAAAAAAGTCGCTATTGAAAATCAATATAGAGAATGGGCGAATGCTTCAGAAACTCGCAAAGCTAAATATGGTGAGGCCTTAAATATGATTGAAGAATCTTATAAAGCCCTACAACCATATAATATTCCATTAAAATATTTAGAAGAAGCAGTATTTCAAGGATCTGAAAATATTGTTTATGGCTTTGATGTATTCTCATTGTATATGACACTTGAAGCGCAAGAGAATAAAAAATCGAAAGAAGATAAAGCTAAATATGATGAAAGCATCAAGGGTCAAGCTGAAGAAGCCATGGCAGGAATTGCTGGTCACTTTAAGGATTATGATTTTGACACAGACAAAGATTTATTTATAGAATTGATGGGAATGTATTTTAAAAATGTTCCTCGCGAATATTCTGCATTTATTAAAGATGTTGATTATAATAAAGATGGAAGTGTAAAAGAAGAAGAAATTACATACTTACTCGACATATTGAACAAAAAATATAAAGGAGACATCAAGGATTATGCGGATGCTGTTTATAGCAAATCTATATTTGTTGATTCAGTTAAAATGAAAGAATTCTTAGCAAAACCAAGTATGAAAGTACTTGAAAAGGATCCAGGTTTTCAAATCACTTTAGCAATGGTAAATTCTATCCGAGCAATCTATAAAGCCACTGGTAATATTGAAGAAAACATGAACAAAGGAAACAGACTTTTTGTTGATGGAGTACGCCAAATGACTGTTGGAAAAAAATTCTATCCTAATGCTAATTCAACCCTTCGCATGACTTATGGACAAGTTGCAGGATATGAAGCTCAGGATGCCGTCACATATAACTATTTCACTACTATGGATGGTTTAATGGCCAAGGAAGACCCAACAAATGAGGAATTTGTTGTGCCTACAAAACTTAAAGAATTATTTCTTGCCAAAGACTTTGGCATGTATGCTGACAAAGATGGTAGCATGCACGTGTGCTTTTTAACCAATCATGATATTACTGGTGGAAACTCTGGAAGCCCTGTACTCAATGGCGACGGTCAATTGATTGGTATTGCATTTGACGGAAACTGGGAAGCTATGAGCGGTGATATTTTCTTCGAAAATAAAATTCAAAGAACTATCAATGTTGATATCCGCTATGTATTATTTGTGATTGACAAATTAGGTGGTGCACAGAATTTAATTGATGAAATGACCATTATTAAATAGTCAATCTTACACTAAAAATAACATTCATTAAAAATGGCGGCCTAGGTCGCCATTTTTTTTTCATGAAATCTTGCTAATAAAAGATTAATTTAGGAGATAAAGCAAAGTACTTTATTGCGTATATTTGCCCGTGAAAATAAACAAATTGTATGATAGAATTTATCAATAAGATTCCCAAAGCAGAGCTTCATTTACACATTGAAGGAAGTTTGGAACCAGAATTAATGTTTGAATTGGCCAAAAGAAACAACATTAACTTACCTTATACCAGTGTAAAAGAGGTAAAAGAAGCCTATAAATTTGGCAATTTGCAAGACTTTCTTGATATCTATTATGCAGGCTGCAATGTACTTATTCATGAGCAAGACTTCTATGATTTAACGATTGCATATTTCAAAAAAGCTCATGAGCAAAATATAATTCATGCAGAAATATTTTTTGATCCACAAAGTCATACAGAAAGAGGAATTGCACTTGAAACTGTCGTAAACGGAATTCACCGCGCAATAACAGAAGCAAAAGAGAAATGGGGCATCACGGGCTATTTGATTCTAAGCTTTTTACGCCATTTATCTGAAGAGCAAGCCATAGCTACTTTAGAGCAAGCATTTCCTATGAAGGACAAATTTATTGCTGTAGGGCTCGACTCCTCAGAATTAGGAAATCCACCAGATAAATTTAAAAACGTATTTGCAATGGCTGATGAGCAAGGCTACTTAAAAGTAGCACATGCTGGCGAAGAAGGCCCAGCACAATATGTTTGGGATAGTTTATCTTTATTGCAAATCAACCGCCTCGACCATGGTAACCGATCTATGGAGCATGATAAACTTTTAGCGGAATTAGCAAACCTTGAAATGGGATTGACACTTTGCCCTTTGTCAAACTTAAAGCTACAAGTGGTGAAAGACTTAAAAGATCATCCTTTGAAGCAAATGCTTGATTTAGGAATTAAAGTAACCGTAAATTCTGATGATCCTTCTTACTTTGGAGGATATATCAATGAGAATTTCATAGCCATCACCGAGGCCTTGGACCTTAGCAAAGAAGATATTTATCAATTGGTAAAGAATTCCTTTGAAGTTAGCTTCGCCGAAGAAAACCGTAAAATGGAAATGCTGCTAGCTTTAGAAGATTATTGTCAACTTTAGGATAGCCATAATGCTATCAGCTTCAAGCAACTTAAAACTTGTAACTCGCAACTTACAATCCTCTATTTATGCACCCGTTTAATAAAGTTCTCAACCTCTGGAATACCACCCTGGTATACTAGATAGCCATTATAGGGTTCGCGTTCTGTAATTTCATCATTAATTGAATCAAGCATCATTTCTTTAACTTTGTCATAATCGGTAGTTTGACCTAATACCCAGCTCAATTTTACCCAAGCGACTTCAGGAAGCATATTAGCCAAAGGAATTATACCCATTGCCATCAAATCTCGACCAGTATCGTAAACGAACATATGTACAAATCCCCATAAGGTCTGAAGGGTCATAAATATGGGAATATTCTTTTCTTGTGCTCTTTTGATGGCTGGATAAAGATCCTTATTGACATGACCTAATCCTGTTCCTACAATAATAATTCCTTTATAACCATTATCAATTAGAGAGTCTAAAGCATCAGGCTGCATGCCTGGCCAGTAATACAACATAGCAACTTTCTTCTCAAAAAATGGAAGAATAGTTACTTCTTTGTCCTGGCGTCTTCGGTGATAATTTTCTTTAATAGGTAGTATTTCATTCCTGTTAATCTGTGCCAAAGGTACATCACCAATCGTACGGAAAGTCGATCGATATGAAGAGTGCATTTTTCTAACTCGAGTTCCTTTATGTAGCAAACCATATTCGTCGGATGTAGGTCCAAACATACACACCATCACTTCTGCAATATCACTTTGTCCTGCAGCTTTCATAGCATGCATTAGGTTCAATGCGGCGTCAGAACTTGGCCGGTCTGAAGATCTTTGTGAGCCCACTAAAACGATAGGAATTGGCGAATTCTGAACCATAAATGTTAATGCTGCTGCAGTATGGTGTAAGGTATCAGTACCATGTCCAATTACAATTCCATCCACTCCCTTTTCTATTTCTTTTCCAATGGCTTTAGCTAATGTAATATACTGATCTGGGCCCATATTCTCACTAAAAACAGCAAATACTTTTTCGGTCTCTAGATTACAAATGTCAGCCAATTCAGGTACAGCTCCATATAATTCACCAGGGGAAAAAGCGGGAATAACTGCTCCTGTTCGGTAATCGAGGCGAGATGCAATGGTACCGCCTGTGCCAAATAATTTTACTTTCGGAAGTCCTTCTGTAAAAGGAAATTCCTTTTCAGGAATGGCATAATTTGCTTTTTTATAACCCGTTTCTTCCATCAAGGTTACCGTTTTTACATCAATACCAACATTGTATCCTGTGATGATTTTCATTACAATATGCTGATCATCATCATTTTCGGAGCGAGGAAGTATTGTTCCAACAAATGGACCTCTTGTAGTTTCTACTTTAGCTTGTCCCCAAACCCTTACATTATATTTTTTAAGCAACTCAAGTGAATCACCTTTATATCCTTGAAATAATTCGTCCATTGGTTAGTTTCCTTTAATAATATTACTCAATTCACTTAGATTCACATTGCCTGTTGCTAGATGATGCAATTGGCCCATAATCCAATTATGCTCAAATATTTCACCTTGTTTTTTTCCAACTTTTTTATATTTTTCTCTTAAAAATGGGATTTGAGATTGGATATCTTCAAGGCTAATAGTTTTAAATTTAATAGTTTGTAAAACTGAATCAAAATCCATTTTAGGATGTTGATATAATTCTATAATCATTTTGTCAGCAATTTTAGCATCTAAATTATTGGCTTTGATATAGGCAAACATATCATAAATTCGATCATAATTAAGAATGTCCATCGCTTGAAAATGACCTTCAACAAATTTGAAATGATGGCCTAAAAAACTTCCTATTATTGATGCAGGAAATCCTAAATTCTTCACAATTTTTTCAAGCAAAGGGTAGAAGTTTTTGGAAAAAATATAGGTAAAAGTATCTTCTGCTACATTCCATTCTTCCAATTGTCTCCTTCTGACAATAATATCATTTGGTATTTTGGCTCTAAGCAATTCAATGTATTCAGAAGTGACTGGAATAGGTGCTGAATCTGTATCAGGATACATTCGGTCGGCTCCAGGCAATACTCTTTCAAAAATGGTTGAGCCATCGCTAAATGATTTCCTTGTTTCCTCAGGAACTCCTTCGAAAGCCATTATGCATCGCTCTTCAATAGTTTCTAAAGCAGTTTTTATATCGGCCTCAGGAGCGTCGAAAAGTACAAAAGCATCATCTTTATTGGCCTTAAGTTTCTTAAATATAGCTTGTATCTCATGCTCAGAAAGAATAGGATGAAGATCTTCGCTATGAGTCATATTGGGTTGGTCGAGGCAAGCAATTACCTTTAGACGTTCGCTCAATTCGTTAGCAAAAACTTTTCCTGGCTGAACAAAATGAGAAAGTATTTGAAAGAAGTGAGGTAACCGCACTGCAGCAATTACTTGGTGATTGTCGTCAAAAATTCCATCAAAATTTGCATTTCCTTTAAAATCTTCAGGTGACATTTTAATGGACTCTATCTTCCAGCTTTTATACTCTTTCACTTTTTCTAAAAGTATTTTGCGAATATTAAGCAAAGCCCATTGTCTAAATGCTTCGTTATGCGATAGTTCAGGTATCCATTTGGTATGTGCCACACCTTTAATTTCCACACGGCTTCCTCCACGGCAGCTAACGTTAACATCTTGACGCCCAGCTCCCATTCCTGTACGCACTTTGCCTGTACTACGATTCAAAAAGCGAATATAATCACAGCCTTCTTGTACCTCATCAGGATTAACAAAATCAGGATAAGTTACTGTTTCAATCAAGGGCATTCCCAATCTGTCAGTTTTATATGTTCTTACGTGACCAATATCTGAAATTTCGCGACAACTATCTTCTTCAATACTCAACTGAATAAGTCTGATTTTTTTATTTTTTATTTCAATTTCACCCTCTACACCGATGATAGCAGTTCTTTGAAAACCAGTTGGAATACTTCCATCCAAATATTGTTTACGGGTAATATGTACTTCGCCAACAATATTTAATTTCGACAAAAGTGAAATTTCTATAGCTTCTTCCAAAGCCTCTCGGTCAATAGGAAAAGGAGGAGTATCATCTACTTCGTAGGTACAAGTAGTTGCATGTTTGAGTCTATATATAATTTCTTTGCGAGTTCTAAACTCCATCAAAGCAGTACCGTCATACTCCCCAAGCTCACTTAGTGTTGGTCGCATATGTCGAATTACTTCCGCATCATAGTCATCATGAGCATGAAAAAGACCAGCAGGACAATTACAAAAAAGCTTCTTTTTTGTAAGCAATTGTTGATGTACCTCTAAGCCCGACATAAAGCCAATACGGTCATAATCAGCCTGTGTGGCTTCTTTTCGAATTACATAACCAATCTGTTTCAAAGTAGTATGGTAGTTCTCTTTTGGATTGAAATTTGGGGTCATTTATTATAAATTTTAACCTTTGTGGATGATTGAAAAATAGAAAACCAAAAGTATAAAAAATGCCATATGGCCTTAGTAAATAGATGCTATTTTATTAACAATTAGTTCACCTAATTAATCATAAGGTTCCTATTTTTTTCATTTCATTTAAGAGCTAAATTGATTATTTAAATGCTAATCAATTGACTCTTAAAATTTTTATTTAACAGGGTTGCTATGCAGAGTTTTTTTTTATACTTTTACACATTCATTATTTATAAAAGCGATAAAACCTTTTGATTTATTTGTTGTCAATAAAGAGTTCATACATATAAAACAAATTTATGTTTATAAATATCGTAATGAAGATGTTAAGTAGAGTCACAATTAGAATTATTTATTATGAAACGCCCATGACTGAGTGTACAACTTGCTTGCATAAAGAGGCAAGCCAAGGAAATGTTTCATATCACCATTCCAATAGCTATTGGAAAAATAAATTTTAACATATGAAAAAGATAATCATTGTAGCCATGGATTTTTCTGAAGGAGCTATGAATGCCCTCAGCTTTGCAATTCGAATTGCCAATGCAATGCAATCAAATGTAATGATGGTTTGGGTTGATAAGAAAAAAGTGACAGGAACTGTATATGCAAATGCTTTCGATCCTAGGCTTGAAGCAAAAAAAAGATTTGAATATATTGTTGAAGAATATGCAAGCAAATTAACTGGCGGAAAGTTCTTATACAAGATGCGAAATGGAAAAGTTCAAATTGAAATTGCTAATCAAGCAAAGTACCATGATGCATTTTTAATTGTAGCTGGTACATTTGGAACCTCTGGTTTTGAAGAATTTTGGATTGGAAGTAATGCACATAAAATCGTTGCAAATGCTGAATGCCCTGTTATTACAATGCGTTATAACGAAGAGCTTACTAAACCTATTAGAAAAATCCTAATCCCCCTTGATAGCACTCAAGAAACACGACAAAAAGTGCCTTTTGCCACTTATTTAGCTAAATCATTAGGAGCTTCTATCCATTTGCTGTCCATTTATTCATCTTCTGTTCACACTATTAGGAATTTGGTAGATGAATATACAATTCAAACTGGTAAATATATTGAAGAACAAGATATAGAATACAGCGTTGATGTAATTGAAGTAGAAAATGTTACAAAGGGAACAATTCAGTATGCACAAGAAAAACAATCAGATTTGATTTGCATTATGACAGATCAGGAATCCTCGCCAATGAATTTATTATTAGGCACATACGCCCAGCAGATGGTAAATCATTGCCCTATCCCTGTACTTTCAGTTCGATCTAAGTCAATCTATGATTATCAAACCAAATAGTTTTTATAATTTTGCAGTAAATATTAAACTATGATCAGAATACTTTTTGTTTTAATTGCCACCTTTATTTTGAGCAATCTAATTGCGCAAGAAATTGTTAATAATAAATTTATTTATAAACCCAATGGCAACTCTGATACACTTGGAAAAGTGATAATTTATCAAGACCCTGCCATCGAAACGCTGTTAAAGAAAAAAATTGCCGTTAATGAAGTCATCACTGAAATTAATGGTTTTCGAGTTCAGATATTTTCTGTTTCAGGGGTTAATTCTAAGGACAAAGCCAATAAAGCCAAGGCTGAATTTTTAATAATAAATCCCAAAGCAATGGTATATTTGGTATATAATGAGCCCTATTTTAAGATTAGAATTGGCGATTTCAGAACTAAACTTGAAGCCATGCATTATATGTACAGTATTTCTGAAAAATATCCATTTGCATTTATTGTTAGCGACAAAGTAAATATTCCAGTAAAACAGGATATTGAATTAGAAGAAAACAATTTTTAAAAATATAAATATAAATTCTATAGGATTTGTATTTTTTCACTACTTTTGAGCAGTTAATCGCTCCAAAATATATTACTTATGAATGAAATCCTAGTAGGCGTTGATTTCTCAGAATCCTCAAACAACGCATTAGCACATGCTGCTGGATTAGCAGCCCGATTCAAGTCCAACATGCTTTGGGTTTGGGTTGAAAACAAAACTTCCATTCGACATTTAAACCTTAAAAATGGAGAAGATGTACAAGAGGAGGTAAATAGAAGATTTGCTGAAGAAATAGCAAAATATGCATCATCTATTGCCCCATCCGAAATTGAAACCCAGATACGAAAAGGTGTTATTTACAAAGAGATGATTGCTGTTTCTGTTGAAAATCAGGTAGATCTGATTGTTGTTGGCGCCCACGGAACCGAAGGGTTTAGAAGATTTTTAATGGGCGATACCGCTAATCATATCATTGCTGAAGCCAAATGTCCTGTAATTTCTATTCGAGAGCACCGAACATTGAAGAAAGGACTTGAAAAGATTGTTATACCCATTGATAGCTCGCTCGATACCCGTCAAAAAATCCCTTTGGCAACACTAATTGCGTTAGCCTATGGAGCAGAAATACATCTTTTAGGTTTGTATTTTAATGATGTTGGAACACTTCGCAAAAGAGTGAACAGCTATTTGGAGCAGGCTGAAAAGTATTTAGAGAAAAGTGGCGTAAAAAAAGTTGTAGTGCACTATACAAAGTCAAAAAATGGTGCACGTACAATCATGAATTATGCGATAAAAGTCAATGCAGGCCTGATTGCTACCATGATTGAAACAGAAAGTTTATCCTCTGACCTATGGCTAGGTTCACAAGGTCAACAATTAGTAAATCAATCTCCTATTCCAATAATGAGTATTGCCAATAAAGAATATATGAGAAGTCGTCCTGGAATGTAATAGCAGATTTTAAAATGTTTTTCTCAATTAAAAAGCCTCAACAAAATCTGTTGAGGCTTTTTACTTTTTAATAAATTTATATAAATGGATTAATTCCGATTTATAGCATTCAGTTCCTCAAAAGCTCTTACCAAACGAGCAACCATGGAATTTTGTCCTTCACGAACCCATTTGCGTGGATCATAGTATTTTTTGTTGGGAATTTCTTCGCCATCTGGGTTACCAATTTGACCTTGTAAATAACCATGATACTTAGCTTCGTAAGCGCGTACACCATCCCAAGTAGCCCATTGTGTATCCGTGTCAATATTCATTTTAATTACACCATAACTGATTGCCTCTTTGATATCTTTTGGCTCAGATCCAGATCCACCATGGAATACAAAATTGACAGGCTTATCCCCTGTATTAAATTTTTCCTGAATATATTTTTGAGAATTGAGCAATATTTTTGGAGTTAAATGCACATTACCTGGCTTATATACACCATGAACATTTCCGAATGATGCAGCAATGGTAAACTGATTACTAATAGCAAGTAATTTCTCATAGGCATATGCAACGTCTTCTGGCTGGGTATAAAGCATTGAATTGTCAATATTTGAATTATCAACACCATCTTCCTCTCCTCCGGTAACTCCTAACTCAATTTCTAAGGTCATTTCGATTTTACTCATACGCACAAGGTATTGCTCACAAATGCTGATGTTTTCTTCAAGGCTTTGCTCCGATAAGTCCAACATATGAGAACTGAATAAAGGTTTTCCGTAAGCTTCGTAAAACTCCTCACCAGCATCTAACAAACCGTCTATCCAAGGCAATAGCTTCTTCGCAGCATGATCGGTATGAAGAATTACAGGAATGCCATATAGCTCAGCCATTTGATGGACATGCATTGCACCAGAAATAGCACCTGCTATAGCTGCTTGCTCATCCTCATTGCTTAATCCTTTTCCAGCATAAAACTGACCTCCACCATTCGAAAATTGGATAATAATTGGACTATTAACCTTTGTAGCAGCCTCTAAAGCGGCGTTTACAGAGTCGGTTCCAACAACATTTACTGCTGGTAATGCAAATTGATTGGCTTTAGCAATCCTAAATACTTCTTCCAAATCTTGACCGAAAATTACACCCGGATTGACTTTATCGAAAATTTTCTCTGACATATTTTTGTATTTTAATAGTTTATATCTTCTTAAATTTAATGCACAAAAATACAATTATTTCTTCTGAATGGGTTCAATTTCTTTTTTAGCTACTTTTGTAAAACTTAAATAAATACAGTTTTGATATGCATATCTATAATTTGATAAGAAAAACATTTCCATTTTTTATTAGCTTCTTACTTCTTGGCTTTAATGTGCAAGCACAAGACACAACTTACGCTAGGGAAATAATGATGAAACTAGGTTCTAAAGAATTTGGCGGGAGAGGTTATGTTGGCAATGGAAATCTACTAGCAGCTGAATATATTGCTTATCAATACGAATTATCAGGGCTTAAATATTTTAAAAAAAGCTATTTACAAAAGTTTAATATTCCTATCAATAGCATCCCTAAACTTGATTATGTGGTAATTGATAGTGATACTTTAATTGCTGGAAATAATTACTATATTTCCAATGCCTCCAATTCATTAGATGGCACTTTTGATTTGGTCTTCGTTAATGACAGTTTATTCACTTTTGACCATGATTATCTTCAACAAATATTGTCAATGCCTAATTTATCTAAATCCATATTGGTATTTAGGAAACCTAATCATCAGGTTAGATATCAGTTTAGTAGCAAAGTTGCTGGGTTGATTTTTTCTCATGAAAAAAAGCTTAGTGCATGGAGTTTTTCTCATGCGCAAAACCCAGTAGACTATGCCATATTAGATGTTTTGAGCAATAAAATACCTTCAAAAGCAAAGCAAATTACAATAAAATTTAAGAGTGAATTTAATCCTGCATATACCACTCAAAATGTGGTTGGATATATTCCAGGAAAAAAACATCCAGAAACTTTTATTATTATTGGAGCTCATTATGACCATATGGGAATGATGGGTCAGGATGTGATTTTTCCAGGGGGGAATGATAACACTAGTGGTGTAGCCATGATGTTGAACTTGGCCAAATATTTTTCAAAAAGCGAAAATCAATTAGATTATAGTATTGTTTTTATCGCCTTTGGAGGAGAAGAAGTCGGCATATTAGGCTCCACATATTTTGTCAAGAATCCTATGTTTAACTTAAAAAAAACCAAAATAATGATTAATTTGGATATGGTTGGCACTGGAAGTAAAGGAATTGTGGTAGTCAATGCAACGCTTTTCAAAAAGCAATTTTCCAAATTAGAAAAAATGAATCGTCAAAATGAATATTTAGCGCGCGTAAAGCCTAGAGGCGAATCCTGCAATAGTGACCATTGTCCTTTTTCAACTCATGGTGTTCCGTCATTTTTTATTTATACCACTGGCGATGAATACAGTGAATATCATTCTCCAGCAGATTTGCCAGAGCGTGTGCCCCTCACTAAATATAATGAAGTGTTTAAATTACTAAGAGACTATATACAAACGTATTAATATGATAAAATTATTTGTAGTACCTACTCCAATAGGAAATTTGGAAGATTTTACATTCAGAGCTCTTAGGATTTTGAAAGAGGTAGATTTTGTTTTGGCAGAGGATACCCGTACATCAGGTAAGCTATTTTCGCACTATCAAATTAGTACACCTCTGAAAGCTTACCATATGCATAACGAACATCAAAAACTAGAGGTATTGATGAATCAAATTATGCAAGCAAAAAGTGTGGCGCTGATTTCTGATGCAGGCACTCCTGCTATCAGCGATCCTGGTTTTCTACTTATACGTGAGTGCATTAAAGAAGGTATCGAGATAGAATGTTTGCCCGGGGCAACTGCTTTTGTGCCAGCTTTGGTAAACAGTGGATTACCTACAGATCGGTTTATTTTTGAAGGCTTTCTACCTCACAAAAAAGGACGCCAAACCAGACTACAAGAAATGGAACATCATCAACATACCTTTGTGCTTTACGAATCACCACATCGCTTATTAAAAACATTGACTCAGTTATCAGAAGTTTTAGGTGAAGATCGGTTGGCATCTGTAAGCAGAGAAATAAGTAAAATTTACGAGGAAAATATTAGAGGTACTTTGGCTGAAATAATTCATTATTACGAACATGCCACTCTCAAAGGCGAAATCGTGATTGTAGTACAAGGGAAAGAAAAAGAAAAGGAGAAAAATAAGAAGAAAAACAATATTGTTGATGCAGACTAATTATTAGTCCTTTCTTACTTAATCAATTTATTATCAAAAAAATGTGAGATCAGGAATAATGAAAACAAATCAAATTCATTTTACTTATCAAGTTCTTTTGGATTTACATATGGGTCATTTTTTTTCCCACCAAATACAGAGACTTTAACATAACGTTTAGGATTGAGTTTGATATCCTCTAACAATTCATGTAGTTGAGTTGCTGATGATTCTAATTCATTATAGAGTGAATCATTATTAACTAACTGACCTAAAGAGCCTTCTCCTCTATTAATTCTGTCAACAATCAATTGGAAGTCACCCATAGCTTTATCCATTTTATATAAAGTAGATTGAATATCGGCCTTGGCCAATGAATCGCTTATGTCAGAAAAATTATTGATGATATTGTCAATTTCTTTACTGTTTGAGCTAAGATTTTCCGTAATACCTTCTACATTGGCAAATATTCTATTCAATCGATTCTTCTCACCACTTACAATAGTATCAAGACTCATTGAGGTATGCTCCAAATTACTTATGGTGGCTTTTATGCTAATGAATGTATTGGCTAAACTCTGTTGAGTTTCTTCGTTGAAAATATATTTTATCGCTCCCAGAACTGAATCTAATGAGGACATCATCTGCTCAGCCTTCAGTTTGATAGGAAGCATTTGCATCGAAACCTCTTCCTGAATGGTAGTAGCAACATTAGTTTTTAAGGTGTCGCCAGATTTCGCAAAAATGGTGGAAGGTGAGAATTGTAGTTCAATAGTGTTTACTCCTAAAAAGTCACTTTTGATTACTGCAATTGTGCTAGCAGGAATTAGTATATCATTGGTTAACTTAATTTTTACTAGAATATTTGCTTTTGGATCATTAGGGATAAAATTTACATAGGAAACTTTTCCAACTTTTAAACCATTAACGGTAACAGGATTAGAGACGGTTAGGCCTGCAACTTTTTCATAGACAAGAACAAACTCACGTTCTTTAGAAAAAATGTCATTTCCTTTTAAATATGAAAATCCCCAATAAAAGGCAACTAGCGTAAAACTAGCTACAACTCCTATTATAAATTCTTTTCTTAACTTCATTCTAATTAATTTTGTGTCATAAGGATTATCAGCTGCAAAGGTAATCCAAAAAATATAAAGAAATTACGGGTATAATAAAATTAGTCTCGTTCCTTCTGAGCCTTTTCTGCTTCAGCTCGACTAACTCTTTTTCCGTCTATAAAGGCCACCACAAAAGCATCTTTGTACTTCCCAGACTTAATTGATTTCATCATTTTCGTTGCTTCTTTATAGCTATCATAATGACCACTTACATATTTATATCGCCCATTTTGTTCATAAATCCACACATCATCAGCGTCCTTGAGCAATTCTTTATCATTTTCATTTGATGTACGAGTTGTAAATTGAACTCCAAAAAACACTTCACTTTTAGTCAAGTCATTCTTTTTGATTGTATCAGCTTCAACTAACTTTGGAGGAATTGCAATTACAGGTGCAACCACATTTGTGGTTACGGTATTTCCCTCTATCGATTTTTTATAATCTCGAAAGGCACGATAAATAGCGGATGCAATATAATCCTGACCTTGTTCTGAAAGTAAAAATTTCTCCTCTTCTGGGTTAGATAAAAACCCTGTTTCAATCAAAATACTAGGCATCGTTGTATAAACCAAAACCAAAAAACCAGCTTCCTTCACTCCTCTATCTACCCGATGAACTTTCTCAGTAAATTGCTTTTGAACCCTATCTGCTAAACTCATACTTTGCTCACGATAGGCACTTTGTATCAGCGACAATGTAATGTAGGATTCTGGTGAATTGGGATCAAAATTATCATAATTTTTACTATAATCGGATTCCAATAGAATAGCAGAGTTCTCCTTTTTGGCCACTTCCAAATTTTTATCATTCCGGTGCGTTCCCATAATCCAGGTTTCAGTACCTCTTGCCGAAGGACCGTCAACCGAATTGCAATGAATGGAGATAAATAAATCTGCTTTTGCTTTATTCGCTATTTCAGCCCGTCTGTATAATTCAATAAAAACATCTGTTTTACGAGTATAAGTAATTTCCACATCTTTCAGATTTTCATTAATTAGTGCCCCCAATTTCAGTGCAATTGATAGGGCCACTTCTTTTTCTTTAGAGTGTTTACCAACAGTTCCAGGGTCCTTTCCTCCATGACCTGCATCAATTACAATCTTGTCAATTTTCGAAAAATCTTGACTATATAATTGATTCACATAGCTTTGTAAAAAAATAAGTGAAATTATAATTATGATTATTTTGCTCATCCTTTGCCTTTAAGTTTTGTTCGTATTATAAAAGGGATTTATTAAACAAATATTGTGCAATAATTGTCAATCCTTACGTTTTCTTACCGCAAACTTTTCATAGTTTTGAGGCAAATTTGTAAGTACACTTTTACTTAACAAATTTAGACCTAAGAGACTAATCTATATTAATTGAAGTCATAAATTGTTAACGAAATTATCAACAGTTCTGTTTTGCAAAGTATTGATAATAACTGTATTGTTATTATTACTTGGCACTGTTGGCTTTGGACAAAATCAAGAACTCGATTCTTTAGGTAATGCAACCGACTCGATTCAAATTGTGGCGAACCACCCAGATTCGATCCATAAAAAGAAATCCCCTGTATATCTCTTGACAGAAGCTGTTTATGAAGCTGACGATAGTATCATCATGGATAAAGTTAATCAGAAAGCCTATCTATATCATAATGCGGTGGTTAACTATGATGGCGTAAATTTAGTGGCTGAATATATTGAACTCGACTTTGTTAATAATACGGTATATGCTATAGGCAAGGCTGACTCAAGTGGGCAAATAATTGGTAATCCTATTTTTAAGGATGCTGGAGACGAATATCAGGCTTCATCCATTTTTTATAATTTTGATACTCAAAAAGGAATTATCAATGATGTAACCACCAATGAGGGCGAAATATATGTATGGCTGCAGAAAGGAAAAAAGATGCCCGATGAAATTACATATGTAGAATCCGGTCACTTTACAACCTGCAATGCACGCCATCCTCACTATCGAGTTCGATTTAATAAAGGAAAAATTATCCCAGATAATAAAATAGTTACCGGCCCAATTTATATGGAAATTGAAGGTATTCCAATTCCATTGATTATACCTTTTGGCCTTATACCCAACACAAAAGGTCGCAGTAATGGACTGCTTTTTCCAACCTATGGAAACTCTGAAAATAGAGGATATAGCTTAACTAATGGTGGATATTATTGGGGACTAGGGCCACATGCAGATTTAGCTTTGCGGGCCGACATCTATTCTAAAGGTAGTTGGGGAATAAAAGGATTGACTAGATATAATTTCCGGTATCGAGGAAATGGTAGCTTGGATTTAAAATTTGCTCATAATAAATATGGAGAAACAGATACTGAAAACTATAATGAAGATCAGTCATTCTTCGTAGTATGGCAGCATCGCCAAGATCCTAAGGCAAATCCAAATAGTAATTTTTCGGCGAATGTGAATTTTGGAAGCACTCAGTATAATAAATTGAACTCAACAAATACTCAAGATTATCTTGCAAACACTTTTCATTCCAGTATTTCTTATAATACAAAAATTGGAAATGGCTATAATTTTACTGGAAGTTTGAACCATTCTCAAAATTCTAAAACAGGCGCCATTACGATGACTTTGCCGCAATTGGCATTCAGTACTCCAAGGTTTAATCCTTTTGAAAAAAAGAAATCAATTGGCACAAAGAAGTGGTATGAAGAAATCTCAATGTCTTATAAAATGGATGCGAAAAATAATCTTACTACTGTAGATAGTCTTTTTAATCAGACCGAATGGAAAGATTTTGACAAAGGAATTCAACATAGTATTCCAATTAGCTCCACTGTTCCTATGGGAAATTTCACTTGGACAAATTCTCTTAATCTGAATGAAAGATGGTATTTTCAAACGACTAACAAGTATTGGGAAAGCGACACAACCATTGTTGACAATGATACAATTGCGCCCCATTTGGTTACGGATAAAATAGACGAATTTAAGGCTGTTCACGAATTTAGTTATAGTTCTGGATTAAATACCCGAATATACGGTATGTATATGTTTAAAAAAGGTCCGATTGTAGCCATGCGACATGTACTTACTCCAAACCTTAGTTTTAATTATCGGCCAGACTTTGGTGCAGCCCCTTTTAATTATTTTCAGGAATATACTGATGCAAATGGCAATACTATTCGTTACAGCATGTTTGAAGGACAAATGTATGGTGCTCCAGCCGATGGAAAATCAGGAAGTGTGGGCCTAAATTTCGGTAATAATTTTGAAGTAAAAATTAGATCTAGAAAGGATACTGTAAGTGGCACCAAAAAAATAAAATTACTGGAAAATCTTAACTTCGGCACTTCCTATAATCTTGCTGCAAAGGAATTTGCTCTCGCTCCACTTAGTTTAACCGCTCGTACTACTTTGTATAAAGGAATAAGTATTCGCTACGCAAGCTATTGGGATTTTTATGGGATTGATTCAACAGGAAAAAGAGTAAATGAGTTTATTTGGAATATGCCTGGTAATAACTTCCCTATACGTAAAAATAGTAGTAATTGGAGTCTCGCCATGAGCTACCAAGTTGCTTCTGGAGACAGAAATAAAAAAGAAACGTCCAAGCCTAAATATGAATCCGAAAACGGCAATGAAGCAGAACTTAAGGAAGTTAATGATCATCCAGAAAGATATGTTGATTTTAATAATGCATGGAATCTAAACTTGGATTATACCTTTCAATATACTGATGTGTTTAACATTACTGAAATGATTTACACTAAAAAATTAATTCAAACTTTAGGAATGAGAGGTAGTATTAATGTTACCGAAAAATGGAAGATAGGCGTTACTACAGGTTGGGATTTTCAAGCCAACGATCTCTCGTTTACTTCTGTAGATATATACCGTGACTTACATTGCTGGGAATTACTCTTTAACTGGATACCAGTTGGATATAGAAAAAGTTATAACCTTACTATTCGTGTAAAATCAAGTATGTTGCAAGATCTGAAATTGAACAGAAAGCGTGATTGGCGGGATTATTAAAAATAATAAATACACTTTAAATAAACCACAAAGGCACAAAGTAAACGGAGAAAAAACTCTGTGGACTCTGTGCCTTTGAAGCGTTAAATATTTTATGAATCTATTTTATCAATTCAAATACATTCCAGCCATTATCACGAACAATACCCATTGATTCCTGATTTGACATGATATCTCCGCCATAAACATTATGATCATAAACTGTTGGGTTTTCAAACCACTGTTCAATATGCATTCTCAAAGTTACGTTTGTGCTATTTGTAGCTGTAATGCTAAAACTAGAATTTGGCAAACTAACTCTAAATGAATTATCAATAAAACCCGTTATAATTCCTCCAGCATCATAAATTTGACCACGTCCAAGATGAAATGCAGAGCCACGTAAATAATCATTTGGGGCTTTCCACTTGCCTTCAATTTTTAAATAATGATAGCCACCACCTAAGTATTCAGGCCAAACCATTTCTGTTTCCGGAGGATTTACAAACATATAGGGAATATTGTCAGCATCAGTAAAGCCTAGCGTAAAGGAAATAGAATCATAATTTCCTGCTTCAATCTTGTCTACAATTGGCCAATTAAGTGTAGTTGGAATTTTACTATGGATTAAATGTTCATTTGCCCAGCCATTTAAAACTGTAGCAACTCCAGCCTTGTATATTGTGACCTTTGAAATAAAATATCTAACTTCATAAACCATATACTCATTTCCAGCTGCATTTACATACATCATGCTGTCGAATATAATTGGGTTATTGTCAAAATAAAAATCAAAAGACATATTCAAGCTTCCAGTAGTTACGGGATCTTCAACAGGCTCTGTTTTTTTACATGAAGAGGCCATTGAGATGGCGCTTGCAACAATTAGTATTAGGAATAATTTATATTTAGATAATTGCATGTTTTTAAGCTTAAAAAGGTGAACTTAATTCTTTGTTATTAATAAATGTGGTATCTGAAAGTGCAAGTAGAAATGCTTTTAAATCATTTAATTGAGATGGATTTAACTCAGCACCAATTCCAAAAGGCGGCACCAATTTATGCATCAAAGGATGAGCATATACAGAATACACAAGTCCTTGATTATAAAATTCTAGTACCTCATCCAATGTCTGAAATCTACCGTCATGCATATAAGGCCCTGTGTATTCAATATTACGCAAGGTAGTTGCTTTGTAAGCCCCAATATCAGTTGTTGATCCAGTAACCGAATAGCGATCATGAGTAATATCAAACACACTATCTTTGGCATTATTATAAAATAAGTTTGTAGTCATTAATGGGTTTCCAGGTGCGCCATGGCAATGAAAACAATCGCCACCAGCTTCAGTAGTAAATAAAATTAGGCCTCTTCTTTCGGAATCAGTTAGAATCAATTCACCACGAAGATTTTTATCAAATCTGCTATCCGAAGAAATCAGCGTTCTTACAAATTGGGCAATGGCTTTAGCAATTCTATCCATAGTTATTTCTGGAGTCCCAAATGCAGCTTCAAACATAGGAGGATAGATGCTTACCTTCTGAATGGCTGCAACAACTTTTTCAGGAGTGGATGCAAATTCAGTAGGATCTGTCACCACACCATGCACATCATCTTCAATAGAAGCAACACTTCCATTCCATCCATAATTACCAGGATTCCATAATAAATTGATATGAGGCAGCATTGTATGATGTGTTTGAGCGCCTGTTGTTCCTATTCCTTTTCCAATTCCATTCTCAAAAGAAAATTGCTGCAAATGACAAGAACCACAAGTTTGAGGCATTCCTTCATCTGCCTTTCCTGATAAACGCTCATCATAATACAAATATCTTCCAAGTTTAATTCCTTCAACGGTCATAGGATTGTCGGTAGGAATATTATAATTAGTAGGAAAACCATAAGGAACATCAATGGTGTAGGGAGTTGCTGGTGGCACCACTGGATCTGGCTCAGTCTTTTTACAAGACGAAGCTACCAAAGTGGTTAGTATAAATAGCATTGCCAAATATTGTATAAATTGTTTAATTCTCATTTGTATATGTATTGGTTAAATATCAAAATAAACTGAAAGGTCTTTATATATTTTAGAATTGTCAAGCATAGACAATGAATAAGCTCGAAAAGTTGTCTTTTAATTGTTAATTTTATATTAATTTCAATAGAATATAAAAATGTATTTTTGTGGCTTAAATAAGGCATTTAGCTATTACTGTTTTCAAATCAGAATCTGAATATTTTCAAATAATTTTGTTGTTGAACCTGATAAACGGAGTTTGAATTAATCAGTTCTATGCTATTTGAGAAAATATAAAAATCAACTTTTAGCCCATGAAATTATTGATGATATATTGCAATCGTTTTGGATATAAACCAGCTATTAAGAATTTAGAAGAGGTCGAAGTGCATACTGATAGTGCTTATTTTGAGCAAGTTCAAGTGATGTTTATTCAAGTGGAAGAGGAAGATGAAGTTGAAGGCAGAGGAAAATCAGTCGAGAAAAAACTCCTAAATTTTGCCAAATGGATAGCTCGAAAAAACGAAACCACTAAAATAGTTTTGCATTCGTTTGCCCATTTGAGTGAAAGCAAAGCAAGTGTTGAATTCACAAAAACTTTGTTAGATAAAATAGAAGTTAGACTCAAAAATGTAGATTATGAGGTTGCACAAACTCCATTTGGATATTTCCTCGATTTGGAAATAGATGCACCTGGCTTTTCTTTAGCAAGAGTTTTTAGAAGTTTTTAGTTTTGTGAAAATATTGAAAATATGAGAGTATTAATTCAAAGAGTAAAAAAAGCATCCGTTTGCATAAACCAAATGGAAACCAGATATATAGATAAAGGCTTATTGCTTTTTCTGGGAATTGAAACTGTTGATACAGTTGAGGATTTAGATTGGCTTTGTGTTAAAACTAGTAAACTTCGCATATTTGACGATGCAGAAGGGATTATGAATCATAGCATATTAGACATTGCAGGTGATGCGATGTTAATTAGTCAATTTACTTTACATGCCAAGACGAAAAAGGGGAATCGTCCGTCCTATATTGCAGCAGCGGCTCCAGAAATTGCTGAGCCATTATATCGACAGTTTGCGCTAAAACTTTCTGAGATATTAAATAAAAAAGTAATCACTGGTGAATTTGGTGCCCATATGGATGTGGGATTAATTAACGATGGACCAGTGAGCATTTGGATTGACACTAAAAATAAAGAATAATATGGAACTTACAATAAATCAAAAGATTATAAATCTGATTTTTACCTTGATACAATATTTTGGTTTTGCTATATTTTTATTTTGGTCGCCTTGGCTTGCAAAAGGCAGCTTACTTCAATTAATTGAATTACTAGGAATTGTGTTGGCTTTGTGGGCAATTTACGAAATGAGAAACAGTAAAATAAATATTGCACCTCAGCCAAGAGCGCATTCGGTTTTAATAAGTTCAGGGCCATATCGAATTATTCGACATCCCATGTACATGTCCATAATAATTGCTATAACACCATTAATTATTAGCCACTGGGATATTTATCGTTTTGGATTTCTGATGTTTTTATACCTAAATCTGATTTTAAAAATGCTTTTTGAAGAGGGCTTATTGCGAAGTTATTTTTCAGATTATATAGAATATTCTAAAAAAACTTGGAGGATTATTCCTTATATATTTTAATTACAGAATATAATTAATCACCTAGGCACAGAGGATAGAGAAAATAATTAAAAACATTCTCCAAGCTAAGATCTTCCTATGTTATTAATAAAACTATTATTAAAATCCTCTTATCCGCAATGCAAGTTAAAAAGTACTAAATCAATCAACTTTTGTTCATCTTTAGCAGCTTCTACTCTGAGTTCCTCATCTTTAAAGGCTGCAAGATTTTTAATAATATTATCTAAAAGGTCTTCTGTAAAAATACCATATTTTAAAAATTCTGGCTTTTGTTTTTTCAGAGCTTTTGAAGATTGACTGCATGAATCTGGCAGGGTTTTAAGATCCAGATCTCTTGAATTATCCTCAAAAATATTGATATCCACATAGGTTTTTGCAGCAAAATCTAGTGCATTATCCATTTCCAAGCCATGCAATGCTGCAAGCGTCAGCCCGGCCATCAATAAATAAACATTGGCAGATCCGTCAGCCGCTCTAAATTCCACAGTTTGCTTATAGGAATAGTCTGAATAGTTAACCTCCTCAAGGGGATTGATAATTTGAGCCATGTCTGTTTTCCCAGTCCAGCCAAGCGGAACGCGGACCAAAACAGAGCGATTTCGATCTCCCCAACAAATAGTTGTAGGTGCCTCTTGATGAGGAACCAACCTGAAATATGACGTCGGGTTTGTGTTTCCAAAAGCAGTTAATGAAGCTGCAAAATCAAGATATCCAGCAATTGCTCGCTTTGCAACATCGCTAAGGGCGCCATTTTCTACAAATGCATTCTTTCCATCTTTTACTAATCGAGTGTGAATATGAAGTCCGCTTCCTGCTTTTCCAGTGGTGATTTTTGGGGCAAAAGTTACGTTTACACCGTAATGATATCCTAATTGTCGAATTATCCATTTAGCAATAATCAGCTGATCAGCAGCTTCTTCTACAGCACAAGGAAGAAATTCTATTTCGTTTTGCTCATAATTTTTATTTCCAACAACAAAATTTCCTACTTCAGAATGGCCGTATTTAATTTTTCCGCCACATTGTGCAATGAGCTGCATCGCTTCTGATCTGAAAGCCTCCATTTTATTAAAAGGAAATGATTCTTGATACCCCTTTTGATCGTAGGCCGGAAAAAGTTCATCTAAATCGCTGATAACATAATATTCTAATTCACCCATCGCTTGAAACTCAAATCCAGTTCTTTCTTTGAGAGTTTTATTCGCTTTATGTAGAATATAATCGGGGCTACTTTCTAAAGGTAGTCCTTCCTTGGTGAAAAATGAACAGAGCAAATCCAAACTGGGTAATTCAGCAAATGGATTCACAAATGCGGTTCTGTATCTTGGAATTACATATAAATCACTATTGCCAGCTTGCATATGTGAAAACAAACTTGAGCCATCAACACGTTCTCCTGAACTCAATAGCTCTTGCAAATGCTCCATCGAATTGATGACAAAGTTCAATGTCTTTAATCTCCCATCATCTGCCACATAGTGAAAATTCAACATTTTAATGTCATTATCGGTAATAAATATCACCAAATCTTGCTTTGTGAAATACTGAGGCTCCTTTTCTAAATAAGAAACAAGGATGTTGGGTGTTAATTTATAATTTGATTTATACATGATATCAACGATTTAGATATAATATAATATTAGAATATTAAGAAAATAATTTAGGAATTTATGAATGAACTTAGAATGGTTCCGTGCGACGAAATTATGAATTATTATATTGCAAAAAATATTTATGTTGTTTATAATTATTAATTTTCACGCGAGGTAGATTAATTGTTAGAAATAAACTTTCTTTTTCAGGCATTGCTTTGGTCTTTAGAAAGCCTACAAAACGCTAATTTGCACGATTTGAAATAAACATTAGCCCTAAAAAAGTAAGTCCTCCGTTTAATATAAGTATCTCAAATCCAAATTGGTATCCAAAATATGGAGCTATTAAATTCAATCCGTAAGAGATCATAGGAGATAAAATAACCACAAAGGGAATAAGTTTATCGATAACCACCCTTTTGGTAAATAAACCAAAAGAAAACAAACCTAATAAGGGCCCATAAGTATAACCGGCGGCTTTAAAAAGCTCGTTGATTACGGAATCTTTATTGATATTACTAAACCAAATAATGACCAGAAAAACAATTAGAGACATTCCAAAGTGAATGAATTTTCTGTATTTAATTTGCTCTTGAGGGCTTAAATCACTTCTGTTTTCAATGTTAAAAATATCCACACTCATAGAAGTTGTCAAGGCAGTAAGAGCACTATCGGCACTAGAATATGCTGCGGCTATAAGTCCTATGATGAATACAATAGCTGACACAGATCCAATTTCTGAAATGGCAATCAGTGGGAAGAGCTGATCTGCTTTAGCTGGAATTTCAATTTGAAAATGATTTGCATAAATAAAAAGTGCAGCTCCCAAAGCCAGAAAAAGCAAATTAATTGGCACAAGAGAAATACTCATCCAAGTCATATTTTTTTGCGCTTCTTTCAGATTACGACAGCTCAAATTCTTTTGCATCATATCTTGATCTAAACCAGTCATTACAATGGTAATAAACATCCCTCCAAAAAACTGTTTCAAGAAAAATCTTGGATTTCCCCAGTCAGTAATAATCACTTTTGAATATTCACTATGAGCGATTTTTTGCGTTAAACTTCCAATACTTAGATCCATACTTTGGGCTATGTAATAAAATGAAAAAATAACCGAAGCCAACATGAAAGTAGTCTGTAATGCATCTGTCCAAATGATAGTTTTAATACCGGCCTTCATGGTATAAAGTAAAATAAGAACAATAAAAGCCGCAGTTGTTACCGCAAATGGAACATGATAAAAATCGAGGACAAAATATTGTAAAACACTCACAACCAAAAACATTCTGAAAGAAGCTCCAATTACTCGGGAAACCAAGAAGTAGATTGCACCACTTTTATAGGCAAATATTCCAAAGCGCTGTTGTAAATAAGTATAAATAGAGGTCAGGTTTAGCCGGTAATAAAGTGGCAAAAGAACCTCTACTATCACCCAATAACCAAACAAATAGCCAATTACCATGGCTAAATATGAAAATTGACTATTGCCCACTGCACCAGGTACCGAAATAAAAGTCACCCCAGAAAGTGAGGCACCTATCATACCATAGGCTACAATAAACCAAGGAGAGCGTTTATTTGCTCGAAAGAAACTATCATTATCCGCTTTTCTGGATGTAAAGAAGCTTACTGCCAATAATACAGCGGTATAACTTAAAAAGCTGAAAAGTATCCAAAATGCTGGCATATTTTTTATTTACCCATTGTGAGTTTCAACAAACAAGTATTCAACAACTTGTAACTTATAACTTTGTCTGCCTACAGGCAGGAACTCCTAAAATTATTTCTCATACTGAGGTGTAATACCCATTTCATAAAAAGCAAATGCCCACATATCAACTTTATCTTGAATAATCATTTCAGTTGGTTTGCCTGCTCCGTGACCAGCATTTTTATCAATACGGATAAGTGTGGGTTTTGCACATGATTGAACTGCTTGCAATTGAGCAGCAAATTTAAAAGAATGCGCTGGAAAAACTCGATCATCATGGTCAGCTGTTACAATTAAAGTTGATGGATAACAAGTTCCTTCATGCAGATTGTGAAGCGGAGAATATTGTATTAAATTGCCAAACTGAATAGAATCATCAGAAGTTCCATAATCGTCGGCCCAGTAGTAACCAATAGTGAATTTATGATATCGCAACATATCTAAAACTCCAACTCCAGGAAATGCTACTTTCATCAAATCAGGTCGCTGAGTCATTGTTGCGCCCACCAAAAGTCCTCCATTTGACCTACCACTTATTGCTAAATAAGGACTTGAAGTATATTTGTTTGAGATAAGGTATTCAGCGGCAGCAATAAAATCATCAAACACATTTTGCTTATTCAATTTAGTTCCTGCTTCATGCCATGCCTCTCCAAACTCTCCACCGCCACGTAAATTTACTTGAACATAAATTCCACCTTGTTCCAACCAAAGCAAGCGTTCAACACTAAAACCAGGCGTTAGGCTAATATTAAATCCTCCGTAACCATAAAGCATCGTAGGATTCAAACCATTAAGTTCAATTCCCTTTTTGGAAACAATAAACATTGGAATTTGAGTTCCATCTTTACTTGCAAAAAATACTTGCTGAGTTTCGTAATCGTCCATATTGAAATCTAACTCAGATTTACGATATAATGTAGATACGTTCTGTTCGATATCGTACTGATACGTTAAGCTAGGAATGGTAAAAGATGAAAAAGAATAGAATAAAGTTAAGGTTTCATCATCACCATTGAATCCACTTAAATCACCAATTCCGGGTAAGCTAACCTGATGTTTTAAACTTCCATCAGCATTAAGCACAAAAGCCTCCGATGAAGCATTATGTAAATAGGAAGTAATTAGATATTTTCCTTTAACAACTGCTCCTTGTAAAACATCTTCCTTTTCTGCAACAACCTCAGTTTGTTTTTGTTCCAAATCAGTAGCTTGAACAGAATAAACTCGATTCTTAGGCGCATCTTGATTAGTCTCTATAAAGATTGTATCACCAATATTCCCAACTATGCCAATTTGGTATTCAAATCCGTTTTCCACAACGGTCCAATCTTGAGCATCTGCTTTTTTATAAGAAAGAGAATTGCCTCTATTATTAGGATCTTCAGCACCAAGCATTAAGAAGCGTTCATCTTTCGTTGCTCCAATCCAATACATCCGCTCTGGAAACTCATCATTTTTATATTTCAACTCATCAGCATCTTGTTCTGTTCCCACTTGATGATAATAAACCATTTGATTTAAATTCTTGCCTTTCAATGCATCACCATCTTTTGGTGCAGGAAAACGACCATAGAAAAATCCATCTTTAAACCAGCTAATCCCACTAAATTTTACCCATTGAATATGATCTGCTAATAATTTTTTACTAGCCACATCCATCACAAATATTTCGTTCCAATCGCTCCCACCTTTTGAAATTGAGTAGGCACAATATTGTCCATTTTTTGAAAATGACAATCCAGCAAGTGCAATGGTACCATCTGCAGAAAATTCATTTGGATTGATAAAAATCTGAGGTTCAGCATCTAAATCAGCAATCTGATATAGGATAGATTGAGCTTGCAAGCCATCATTTTTATAGAAATACCAAAAATCACCTTTCTTAAAAGGAAGTCCAATTTTAGGATAGTTCCAAAGTTTTTGCAAACGATCTTTCATCCCTTGACGAAATGGAATTTGATCTAAATAAGACTTAGTGACTGCATTTTCGGCATCCACCCAAGCATTAGTCTCTGCTGAAGTATCGTTTTCGAGCCAGCGATAAGGATCTGATATATCTGTTCCAAAATAGCTGTCGACTACATCAACAGTTTGGGCTTTAGGGTAGTCTAATGTTTTTGTTTTTTCTTCCATAGGGGTACAAGCGGTAAATAGCCAAGCTGTAGCGGTCAATAAAAAGATAGTTTTCTGCATGCTAAATATGATTTAGTTAAAATGATGTTGGCAAAAATAACAAATCATTTTGGATATTAGGGCAGAAATAAAGATCAATTTTTTAAAACCTTCAAACCCAAAAAATCTATACTTTTGAAGTGTGAAGAAAATCAAAATTTATCTAGTTTTTATAAGCCTTATTTTGGGGCTAATTTCCTGCCAGCAAGGAATGAAAGCACCTGAAGGCAAAACTGTATTTCGTTATAACGAATCTGCCGGCATAAGTTCTCTTGACCCAGCATTTGCACGAGACCAGGCTAATATATGGGCTGACAATCAGCTATATAATGGCTTAGTACAACTGGATAGTAATTTACATATTAAGCCTTGTTTGGCTAAATACTGGCAAATATTAAACCAAGGTAAAACATATAGATTTACACTTCGCGATGATGTATATTTTCATCAAAGCGAAGTTTTTGCTCATGGAGAAGGCCGTAAAATGACAGCCCGAGATATTGAATATAGTCTTCAGCGTGTGCTCAATCCCAAAACACTAAGTCCTGGTGCGGTGTGGCTCAATAATGTTGTAGAACAATATGATTTAGGCAATTTTAAGATTTTTGCCGAAAGTGACACCGTTTTAATTATTCAGCTCAAAGAAGCTTTTTCTCCCTTTTTAGGTAGGTTAAGTATGCCATATTTTTCTGTAGTTCCAAGAGAAGCTGTTGACAAATATGGTCCAGATTTTAGTAGGAATCCTGTAGGAACTGGCCCCTTTTATTTGAAAATGTGGAAGGAAGGCGTAAAGATGGTTCTTTTAAAAAATGATCACTATTTTGAAAAAGAAAATGGTATTTCTTTGCCTTTTCTTGATGCAGTTGCCATCAGTTTTATCATTGATAAACAATCCGTTTTTTTGGAATTTGTAAAAGGCAATATTGATTTTATGTCGGGCATTGATGCAAGTTATAAAGATGAACTTTTACTCGCAAATGGAAGTTTAAATCCAAAGTATAGCCATCAGATAAATTTACGTTCTAAGTCGTATCTCAATACCGAATATTTAGGCTTTTTGATGCAGAATAATACCGATACCATATTGATGGACAGAAGAATACGCCGAGCTATTAATTATGGTTTTGATCGAAAAAAGATGATGCGTTATTTGCGCAATAATATAGGTGTGGCCGGAAATCATGGCTTTGTTCCAGTGGGAATGCCTGGTTTTGAAAATGGCGAAACCCAAGGCTATTTTTACGCTCCTGATTCCACATTAAAGTTATTATCACAAGCAGGATTCCCAGAAGGTAAGGGCTTGCCAACAATCACTTTATCCACAACTTCTGCATATTTAGATATTTGTAAATATATACAGCAGGAACTTGGCAAATTAGGGATGAATATCGAAATTGATGTTCATCAGCCTGCAGCATTAAGGCAGATGGTAGCTAATGCTCGTATCCCATTTTTTAGAGGTTCTTGGATTGCTGATTATGCAGATCCCGAGAATTATTTGGCACTTTTTTATAGCTCAAATTATTCCCCTTCAGGAGCAAATTATACTCATTTTTACTCCAAAGAATTTGACGAATTATATGAGTCATCACGTGCCGAAACCAACGACAGTATAAGACTGGCTATGTATCGTAAAATGGATTATCTCATCATTGAGCAAGCTCCAGTTGTAGTTTTATACTATGATCAAGTACTGCGATTTTCTTCCAAGCAAATTCACAATTTAGGCATCAATTCCATGAACTTACTTTCATTAAAAAGAGTTCGAAAAGATATAAATAAACTTAGCAAAAAATAGCTTATTTTTGGGAATTATTCAATCAATCAATGCCTAAAGTGATAAAACCAAAAGTGATAAAAACCTTCAGAACCTTTTTAGTGATGGTTTTATTGAGTTCATCTCACTTTCTTTTTGCACAAAACGATTTGGAATATTACCTCGATGATAATGGCTATTCTGAAATAAAACAAGAATTAAGCATTGAATTTTCACAACTCTTAGATCTGAATTTAGCACTTGGCTATCAACGATATGTGAATGATAAAAACGCTTTTAATTTAGAAGGGTCTTTTCGTTATGGGCATTTATTAAGAACCAATATGATGTTCTTACATTCAGCTTTTTCTCTAATTTCTGATACTCCCAAGGTTTATTCCTTTAGTAGGATTTTACCTTCGGATATAGGTTTTGAACTATCTGCTGGCTGGACATTTTATCCTAAAAATGATTTTAGAAAGAATTATATAAAACTTTCTCTTGGTTATAATTATTCTAAAAATAAATTAGATAATCAATATGCGGGATTTGTTGGTTGTAATTTAGGAACAAAATTTATAAATAAACCAACCTATTTCTTGGCATTTGATTTTCAAACGCGATTTTATTTTATTACTGGCTCCTATTATGGAGGAGTCTTAATGGATTTCAGCTTAGGATATGGTTTAACTGCCGGCATAAAAATATAATTTATAAATGAGAAAAATACTCTATTTCATTGGCTTAATTTTAATAACGAATTGTATCAAGGCGCAAGACTTAAAGCAATCTCCAGTTTTAAGTCAATCATGGGAGAAAATTGTTTTTCAAGGAAAGCAAAATAATGCACTTAATTTTTGGTGTCAAAACAATACTCAATTTGGAATACTTCAGCTTGATAGTCAGCTAAATGTAATGCAGGAAATTACACTTGGTTCTCAAGTTAAAAATAAAACCCTGCGAATATTAAGTGTGCTTTTCATGGAAAATCAATGGGTTGTATTCGCCGATTTTTGGAATCAAAAGCGAAACAAAAACTACCTATTTGCTAATTACGTCAATTCACAAGGCGAATATTTGCAAGAATGGACTATGATTGCTGAAATGGACATTCCAATAAAACCCTCAATCGACACTTATTTCTTTAAATTTTCTCCTGACAAACAAAGATTTGTGGTGTTTATCAAAAAAATGAGGATTATAGAAATTGGATTTTTAAATCTTGGTATTCATGTTTTTGATCGTAACTTTAAACAAATTTACGAAAGGAATAATTTGGTTGGAAAAGGTCAAACTCAGTTTCTTGTGGATCAAGTAATTATTGATAATCAGGCATCTGTTTATTTGAAAATTGTTGAGAACAAAGGTGTAGCAAGATATTCTAACAGCTATGTTTTTCAAAAGACATTTCACCTTTTTCACTTTACTCCTGAAGATTCTAGTTTTTATTCAGAGGTCATCGCTATTCCAGAAAAAAAAATTACGGATATTGTTTTGAAGCTTTTGCCTGATCAATCTTTACTTTTAGGAGGATATTATTCTGAGGGTGGCTTTGCCAGTATGCAGGGCAGTTTTGTAATAGAATATAGCAGGCGAAAATTTGAATTATTACAAACGCTTCCGTTTTCAAACGCCTTACACGAAAGGTATGAATTGCCTAGCAATATCAGTAAGATCTATCCCCAAGAAATGCTGAAATTCACTGCGCATAGATTAGAGGTTGATGATGAAGGCTCGGTGTATATTATTGGCGAGTTAATTGAAAAATTTGCTGGTTCAAAAAGAGGAATTCCAAAAGGTTCGCTTTATGATATTTTAGACAGTGAGATCTATGGTTATGAAGAAATTTTGATTATAAAAGTATCCTCAAATGGTCAAAACTGGGAGCAAATTATTCCCAAGAATCAGGCAGGAAAGGTTTCCGATGAATTATCGTTTTCTTATTCATTTAGCTCAGCCGGTTTTATGTTTGCATTCAATACAATTAAAAAGGAATCAACAGATTACTTTGCTAGATTTGCCCCAAATACGCAAGGTAAAACTCAAATAATTGGGGTTGATTTATCAGGAAAAATTACTCAAGAATCTACATTTGAAGCCGTTAGCAAAAGCAATCCACTACTCTATCGCCCGATGCCGTTTTCATCGGGAATGTATATAGCCACCAGTAGGGATAAGTTTAAGAAAATACAAATTTTGGAAATTAAATAATTTTGTATTCTCTAAAGTAATTTATAAATCAGACTTTTACGAAAACAATTCATTAATATCGTTCACATTAATGGTTTTCATAATATTTTCATCTGTTTGTATAATGTCGCTAGCAATTTTCTTTTTCTTGGCTTGCAAGAGCATAATTTTCTCTTCCACCGTATTTTTACAAATCATCCTATAAGCAAATACTTTTTTGTCTTGACCTATTCGGTAGCAACGGTCAATGGCCTGATTTTCAACTGCTGGATTCCACCATGGATCGAGAATATAAACGTAATCAGCCGAGGTTAAGTTCAGCCCTGTACCTCCTGCTTTTAAGCTAATTAGAAACACTCTAAGTTTCTCATTCTCTTGAAAATTATTGACTGAATTCTCGCGCTGTTTTACATTGCTCTTGCCATCAAGATATTCGTATTGAATATTCAGTTTAGCCAACTCCTCCCTCACTAATGTCAGCATACCAACAAATTGAGAGAAAATCAACACTTTGTGATTCGCCGTTTTCTCTCGAATATGGCGGACAATTTCTTTGATCTTTATACTTTGAAGCGTCGTTATTTCATCGCTTTTAAGCAAAGCGGGTGAATCACATATTTGTCGCAAACGCGTCAAGGCTTCTAAAACCATCAGCTTTGATTTACCAAGTCCTTCATCTTTTATTTTGTTTAATAATCGATCGCGGTAGCTATTGCGGTAATTATCATAAACACGCCTTTGTTCAGTTTCCATCTCACAATAAATGACATCTTCGGTCTTGGTGGGCAATTCAGTAGCCACATTTTCTTTGGTTCTTCTGAGTACAAATGGATTTATAATACGTTGTAATTCAGAACCTATAATCTCATTTCCTTCTTTGTCAATCGGATTCGAGTAATTATCTTTAAAGGATTGCACAGAACCGAAAAAACCTGGATTTATAAAATTCATCTGAGCAAATAAATCGAAAGTACTGTTCTCGATAGGTGTGCCCGTTAGTGCCAATCTGTTTTTAGCATTAATTAAAACCGCGGCTTTGTACCTTCTTGAAGCAGGATTTTTAATAGCTTGAGATTCGTCTAATACCAAATAATTAAAAGGACATTTCATCAGAAATTGAACATCACGAAGCAATGTGCCATAGGTCGTGAAAACGATGTGATATTTTTTAAAATGCTCCGTTTCCTGAACTCTATTCGGTCCATAATGGTAAAATGCTTTTAGTTTTGGAGCAAATTTCCTGATTTCATTTTCCCAATTAAAAAGTAGCGTTGTGGGAACAACGATGAGATTGGGAAGCTTATTGGTTTTCGCAATATGTTGAAAAAGAGTCAGCACTTGCAGTGTTTTCCCCAAACCCATATCGTCGGCAAGTATTCCGCCCCAATGCATTTCGTCCAAAAAATTCAACCAATTCAAACCCTCTTTTTGGTATTGACGCAATTCGGCTTTTATTTCTTTAGGCACTTTTACTTTCGATATTTCGCTAAAAGTTTTTATTCGCTGCCTTTTTTCAGCGAGCTCTTGCATCACTTCGGCATCATCAATTTGGTCAAAAAGCTCATCCAAAATCGAAAATCGAAGTTTAGAAATGGCTAATTTGTCTTTCTTAATCTCTCCATTTCTGAAATATTTCTCCAATTTTTTAAGCCATTCTGAAGGTATAATCCCAACCGAACCATCTTTCAATTGTACATATTTCTGTTCATTGAGCACAGCCTTTTTGATGTCGTTTAAGCTAATCTTTTCATCGCCATAACTCATCTCAATATTCACTTCAAACCAATCCTGACCAGAAGAAATGGAAGTGCTGAACTTGCCTTGATAAGGTGAATATTTGAAATTCTTCAAATCTTTTAATCCAAATACCTCAACATTATTTTCTTGTAGTATGTCGAAAAATTGATAAAACCACATATTCTGGGTAAAATCCTCATAGTGTAAAAAGAAGTATTTTGCTGCGGCTTGTTTTGCAAAATCGGGATGGAGATTGGAAATTAAATCTACAAACAAATCTTCTAAGTCAAAATTTCTTCCATAGGTAATCACCTGATTATCGGAATATTGCACAATATTTCCAGTGGCAGAAAGTAAGATAGGCAATTCTTCGCCATATACTACTCTTGGCTGAATAATAAGATATTCGTCTTGCTCTGAAAGAAAAACTTGCTTTTTATTAAAATCAAGATTAATGGTTTGCGTGTCATAAATACCATCACTAAAATTGATATTAAATTTGGCAGAAAGTGGCTGAATTACCGTATTGAAAAAATGCTCACGATGTCCTTTGGCCATTTTAATTTCACTATCATACTCCATTATAAAAGCGGCAGTTTCAAAATTCAGAATTGGATAAAAAATATTGCCCACAGCAATCATATCATTGGTGGTCAAATTTAAATCAATCTCCTTTGGATCTAAAACTTCTCCTTCGAGCAAGTATTGGATTTTTGCATTTATGAATAAATCATTTTCATAAATATTAAATTCAATACTGATTTTAGATTTCGAAACTTGCATTTCGATTAAATCATCCTTTTTGATATTATACCCAATTGGAAAAGCAAAGTAAACGAATTTTTCCTCTGCCAACAAGTCAAGCATTTGACTAAAATGCTGAAATTGAGAACGATCCCATTCTCTATAATTTACATCAGATAGTTTAATCAGTTGCCTATTATTCTCTGTATAATGAATATCAAAATAATTATCCTCTTCAAACTCTTTAATATTTGTGGAAATCTTATTTCCTTTTTTATCTAATTTTCCAGTAATTATCGTGAATTTGAGCTGCATTTTCTCTTTGGCTCTATGCGAATAGATTTGCCTAAAAACAAAGCCCAGCTCTCTTTTATTTTTAGGGTCAGCAATATCAGGGAGTTTAATCCTGATATCTTCATTGCCAATTATTTTAGAAACAAATACGCTAAAAGAACTCGGGGCCTCTGATTTTACAGGAATAATCCCTTCCAGTTTAGGCGAATTTCTAACTTGGAGTCCGAATTCTGCATCAAAAGTTAGCGTAAAATATTCATCAAAATTGCCATTTTTATCAAAGCCGAAATCTTCCAATTTTTTCTTCTTGTAATTCCTAATCTCTTTAGAAAATGCGACATCAATCAAGTCGGGTTCTGGTGAAGTTGCGATTTGAAAAAGTAGAGCCGCTTCACTCATTTTCAAGCCATTGGATAAGGTTTCCTCTTGAGAATTAATATAATACTTATTTTTCTTTTTAAAGATTTTGACTTGATAATTTGAACTTCCGTAGTATAAATCAAAAATTATCTCGCTCTCTTTGAAAAAAGTATTTTTTATCCTAATATTAAAAATTTGAAAAACTAAAGCGTCAAATATATTTGGATCGCAATTATTTCGTACATATTCCCTAGTAATATTCTTATAATCAGTAATTTCAAAATCACCCGTGCGCCTATAATTTGATGTTTTAGTAGGCTGCTGAGTTTTCGTATCTTCAGCTATAGGTGGATTTTTCTTGTTGTTGACATAGAGCAAACAAGCCACAGTATGCTTGCAGACAGGACCCCAATCGTAAGGGCAAGAGCATTGTGTTCTAATATTATTGATATCAACACCCGATATTTTTACTTGATATGGCTTTGAACCAATTACTTTAAAAACCCACAGATCGTCGCCTCCAGAATAATGGGTTAGCGAAACTTTATGCTGATGAAAAAGTGCTTCTCCTCTCTCTTCAATCTCCTTATTAACGTTAGATTTAATAAACTTTTTAATATCGACCATGCAATAGATTTTGCTATAAATATGTTAAAAACCAACAAGTGATCAATTCATAATCAGTAATTTATAAAATAATAATTGTACAAATCAACATTAGAAATGGGACAAAATTAGGCTCTTAAAATAGGGCGTAAAATTAGTATTAAATCTTGAATGGGAATTTCTATTCAAAACTGTTTATGCACAATGCTTGAAAAAAATTGAATTCTGACGATGCTAAAGAAGAAGACCAAAAAAGAATATTATTTACACCTACAAATCCGCTAAATCTTGTTCATATGAGTTCAAAACTAACCAATCGCCATCGCAGCCAATTCCGCAATGTCATAGTTCTTCACTTCCTCTTCTTTATTTTGATATTTTACACCATCGGTCAACATGGTCATACAGAAAGGACAAGCTGTACAAATAATTTCAGCTTCCGTTTTTAAGGCTTCTTGGGTGCGTTCCACAAATATTTCGCGATCCCCTTTTTCAGCTTCTTTAAACATTTGTCCTCCGCCAGCTCCACAGCACAAAGCATTGCTTTTGTTTCTTGGCATTTCAGCTAAATCAACGCCCATAGCTTGCAAAATTTGACGTGGTGCATCATATTCGCCATTGCCTCTGCCCAAATAACAGGGATCGTGATAAGTTACTTTTTTACCTTTTAGTACAGAATCTAAACTCAGTTTACCATCCTGTATCATCCTGTTTATAAACTGAGTATGATGTTCTATTTCATAAATTCCACCCAGTTCTCCGTACTCATTTTTAATCATATTATAATCGTGAGGATCGCAAGTAATCATTTTTTTCACCTCATATCCATTCATGATTTCAATATTCATCATGGCCTGCATTTGAAAGGTAAATTCATTACCTGCGCGCTTCGCAATATCTCCGGAATCTGTTTCTTCAACTCCTAAAATGGCATAATCAATTTTCAAATGATTGAGTACTTTTACAAAGTCAGCGGTTATTTTTTTGGCGCGTCTATCATAACTTCCTGCCGAGCCAACCCAAAACAGATATTCAGGTTTTTTACCTTGAGAAAACAAATTGGCCATAATCGGAACTTCTATTTTTTCATCTTTTACGCTAATCTCATCAGCCCAATTGGCTCTATCAGCCACGGCAAATTGCCAAGGTGCACCATTATTTTCAATATTGGTATTAGCAGCCGCAAGCGTTGAAGGAGCTGCCGATTCTTCCATATAAACATAGCGGCGCAATTCAGTAATAATACTCACTTGGTCAATCTCAACTGGACAAGCTTCCGTGCAGGCATTACATGTAGTACAAGCCCAAATTTCTTCTGGCGAAATAAAATCATAAAGCAAAGAGCCATCAATTTTGGTATCCTTTCCGTTTTTAATAATCTCTTTACCAACCAATTCAAGTCTATCGCGGGTGTCCATCACTATTTTCCTTGGCGAGAGTAGTTTCCCGGTAATATTAGCGGGGCAAACATCGGTACACCTACCACACTCGGTGCAGGTATAAGCATCCATCAAACTTTTCCAAGTCAAATCTTGAACGTCCTTGGCGCCAAATGTGGCAATCTCCTCACCTGCTCCACCTTGGTCTTCAGCAAGTCCCATGGCTATTTTTACCTCATTGGTTACGCTAGCCATATTGGCAATATAGGTTCTTGGATTTAATTTTGAATAATATACATTCGGAAAGGCCAAAAACACATGGAAATGTTTTGAATATGGAATATAATTTAAAAAGGCAAAAACACCTAAAATATGAAACCACCATCCAAATCGCTCTATAAATACAAGTGTGAAATCAGGCAAATTATTGAAAATTGGAACTAGGTATTGGCTAATTAAAAATGATCCTGTATCTGTAAAATGACCGTATTCTCGCAACTGCAATATTCTATCACTAGCATTCATACTTAAAAATGCAGACATTAATAAAATCTCGCTGATTAGGATAATATTGGCATCTAAGCGAGGCCATGATTTCATTTCTGGATTATGAAAACGCTTGACTTTGATAATATTACGACGAATTAGGAAAATAACACAAGCCGTGATAACCATAACAGCAAACACTTCTACCATGGAAATAATAGAGCTGTAGAATGGGATAAAAGTAAATGCACGATGAGTTTGAAAAATACCGTCAACAATGATTTCCAACATTTCGATATTGACAATGATGAATCCTACATAAATCATGATGTGAAGAACTCCCGCTATTGGCTTTTTAGTCATCTTAGATTGTCCAATGGCAACCAAAAACATTTTTTTCCATCGTGATTCCGACTGATCTTTAATGTCAAGCTCTTTGCCCAAATTGATATGAGCTCGGATACGTTTTATACTTTTGGTGAACATAAAAACAGTAATGGCAAATGCCAAAACAAACAGTAAACTATAGATCATCATGCTAGATTTTAAATTAATAAACAGATTTAAATAAATGACAATCAAAACTTTAATGATATTTTAAACTCATTAAACCTTCTTCATCAAAACAATTTTAAATTCAGCATGTAAATCTAAATAAAATATTGTACGCATGCGTACTTTTTAATGATTTTTTTAAATGGTCTATCAGATAATATTATTGTTAACTTTGCAAGCTATGGAAAAACGGTGGACGATTGAGCAAAACGGTGATGAGGAAATAATTCAAAATTTATCAAAATCATTGAATATCAACAAGGTATTATCAAAATTACTTGTAGATAGAGGTATTGAAAATTTTGAAGAGGCTCGTAAATTCTTTCGTCCAACCTTAGACGATTTATATGATCCATTTTTGATGTTGAATATGGATAAAGCCGTAGAAAGGCTAAATAAAGCCATCCAAAATGAAGAGAATATTTTAATTTATGGTGATTATGACGTTGATGGAACAACCTCTGTTTCATTAGTTTATTCATACCTTAAAGAATTTTACCCCCATATTGATTTTTATATTCCCGATCGCTATGAGGAAGGCTATGGCATATCCACTCAAGGAATTGATTTTGCTTTTGAAAATAATAAAACCTTAATTATTGCCCTGGATTGTGGAATAAAAGCGGTGAGCAAAGTAAAATATGCCAATGAAAAAAATATAGATTTTATTATCTGTGACCACCATTTACCCGGTGACGAACTCCCTCCTGCGGTAGCGGTTTTGGATCCCAAGCAAAGCGATTGCTTATATCCTTTCAAGGAGCTTTCGGGCTGCGGAGTTGGTTTTAAATTGATGCAGGCCTATTCTATTTCTAATAAAATACCTTTCGCTCGGCTGTTTTCTTATCTCGATTTAGTAGCCATTAGCATTGCTGCTGATATGGTTAAAATTATAGATGAAAACAGAATATTGGCTTATTTTGGATTGAAAGAAATCAATGAAAATCCTCGATCAGGTATTGAATGTATTCTCGAATACAGCAATATTAAAAGATTGAAAAATAATACGCTCACTAAAAATGTCTTCGAAAAAGAGCTCAGTATTAGTGATTTAGTTTTTACAGTTGCTCCTCGAATTAATGCAGCAGGCAGAATGGACAGTGGTAAAAAATCGGTTGAATTACTGAATTGCATTCATGTTGAAATCGCCAAAGATATTGCCAGTAATATCGACGACCACAATAGTGACCGCCGTACTATGGACACAGATATTACCAAGGAAGCTCTTGAAATTATAGAGGACAGTTCTTTTCTACAAAACTCAATTAGCACGGTGGTTTTCAAAGATGGTTGGCATAAAGGTGTACTCGGCATCGTTGCTTCTCGTCTTATTGAATCGCATTATCGCCCAACTATTGTAATGACTATGGTAGATGGAATGTACACCGGATCGGCACGTTCCGTCAAAGGTTTTGATATTTATAATGCCATTGATGCATGTAGCCATATGTTGGATAGTTTTGGTGGGCATAAATATGCAGCAGGTTTGTCATTGAAGCAAGAGCATATTCAAGAGTTTGTGGATTGCTTTGAAAAATATGTGCAAGAGAATATTTCCAAGGATTCGCTCATGCCTGAAATTAACGTGGATGCAGCATTAAATCTCGAAGATATTACGGAGAAGTTTTACCATGTTCTGAAACAATTTTCTCCTTTCGGTCCAGGAAATATGTCACCAGTTTTCGTATCTGATGGCGTAATGGATACAGGATATGCCAAAATTGTAGGTGGAAATCATTTAAAATTACAAGTCTGTTATCCCGATAATCGACATATATCATTTAATGCAATTGCGTTTGGCCATGCCGACAAACTTCCCATCATCAATACTAGACTACCCTTTGAAATATGCTACTCAATTAATGAAAATGTATGGCGTGAGCAGAGTAGTTTACAACTCATGGTGAAGGACATACGTGTGAATCAACATTAAAAATATAGTTTCAAAAGGATGCAAAACCACTTAAAACATAAACATTGAAAGGCCGCGTAATACGTTCCACAGGAAGCTGGTATCAGGTAGAAACCAAAGAATTGAAAATTTACGATTGTAAATTGCGTGGGCAGTTCAAAATCAAAGGAATTAAATCCACAAATCCCATAGCAGTGGGCGATTGGGTAGAATTTGACTGGGAAGAAAAGCGGCAAACTGCTATCATCCACAAAATTGAAGATCGCCACAATTATATTGTAAGGCGCTCGGTAAATCTTTCAAAACGCTCTCATATAATTGCCGCCAATATCGACCAAGCTCTGTTGGTGGTTACTATTACCCAACCACGTACAAGTCAAGGTTTTATCGATCGGTTTTTAGTTACTTCCGAAGCTTACCATATTCCTTGTGTTTTAGTTTTTAACAAAATTGATATTTATAGCAAAGAGGATAAAATAGCCTTGCAAAACATGAAATCAGTTTATGAGAAAATTGGCTATCAATGTATTGAAGTGTCGGCACATACTGGCGCCAATCTAGTTGATTTAAAAGGAATTATGAAAGACCAGGTAAGCTTGGTTTCTGGTCATTCTGGTGTTGGAAAATCTGCTTTAATCAATGCCCTCGACCCCGACAAAGACATCAGAATTGGTGATATTTCGGATACCCATAATAAAGGAAAACATACTACCACTTTTGCCGAAATGCATTATCTAAGTTTCGGCGCACATATTATTGATAGCCCTGGCATTAAAGAATTTGGTTTATTCGATTTTGATAAATATCAACTAAGTCATTATTTCCCCGAAATGCAAAACATCAGAAATGAGTGCAAGTTTAATAATTGCAGCCATGAACATGAACCTGGATGTGCTATAAAACAAGCTGTTGAAGCCCATAAAATAGACCCAAACCGTTATGGTAATTATTTGAACATGCTAAGAGGCGAGGATATGAATTTGGTTGATTATGATAGTTAGATTGAAAAAAACATTCCGATGGGCGAAAAATTCAGAGACAAATACCGGATTGAATCCACCAGATTAAAAAATTGGGATTATAGTACAGCCGGATTTTATTCCGTGACCATCAATACAAAATATAGGGATCATTATTTCGGAGAAATCAAAAACAAAGAAATGATTTTATCCGAAATAGGAATTATTACCCATGAAAAAATTATCCATATCAATACCAGACACCCATTGGCATTGGTGGATGAATTTATGATTATGCCCGATCATATTCATTTGATTATTCATATTCTCGCAGATTCGCCCCGCGGGGCGAATCCACAGGAGAATAATCCAAATGGGGCGAATCCACAGGAGAATAATCCAAATGGGGCAAATCCACCAAATTTCCATCCACCCATTAGGCCAAATATTATTGATAAAACGACAGAAAATCCAAATCATCATTGGCAATGGAAAACAGGTAATTTAGGATCCATCATCAATCAATTTAAAGGTGATGTTACCAAGGCGGCACGAATTATTAAACCAAATTTTGAATGGCAATCTAGATTTTGGGATTCAATTATATAGGATGCTAGGGCCTATTTTTATATCAAAAAATACATCCAAAACAATCCTAAAAATTGGGAAGGGAAATAGAGTAATCTGTATATTGTAGAATATAAGCAAGTGCCTGCCAGTAAATAAACCTCCTAATGCTTCACAATCAATTTTCCACCCTTAGTTTCAGAACCTATTTTAAAAGAATAAAAGTAAATTCCTTCAGCACATGCTGAAACATTGAATTCTAGCTGATGACTTCCGGGAATATAATGAGATTGCTTTTGATAAATTATTCTACCTTCGGTATTTAATAATGTAAATTCCATATCAGATTCTGAAATAACAGAAAAAGGAATATTTACCTGATCATTGGCTGGGTTTGGCTGAGGAGGAAAAATACTAAGTGAATTTGAATTAGGGTTTGAGAAGCCTATTCCTATACTATATCCATGAGATAAAGAATCATTTGTTGAGTCAGAATCATTTGTTAATGAGAGCACTACAGATGCCAAAAACATTCCAATAATACCACTTGTTTGCTGTGAAAACAAAAAAGAATCGGCTTGGTTGGGTGATAAATTAACTATACTAAATTCATGATAAACAAGCACGTTATTTACGCCATGCGTAAACCAAATAGTATCATTAATTGGATCAGTTCCTTGATTACTATAATAAGCAATCACATTGTAATTATTAGCAACTAAATTAACTCCAACCATAGGTGTAAGCCTAAAACTATCCAATGATGCATCCAGCTGGGTCAAGATTTTAGCATCATTTAAATGGTTTGTGTCCTTTGGAAAGTTTAAACTTGCTTGAGCAGCTTGTTGAAAATTAGTACTATTGTGAGCGAAGGAAAAAGTACTTACAAAAAGCATGATGATAATGAGCTGTATTTTCATTTTTTTATTTTTTAGTGAATTGCGAAGGTAAATAATTTTTAATCATATTTTATGTAATTTCAAATAATTCTGCAAGCAGTCTTTTGTACTGTTCGGAATTTACATTAAATTTTTTAGCCATTAAAAGCCATAAAATGATAGCAATAGGAAGCAAAATAATTCCTGGAACTATAAACGATGGGCTATTGCTTATTCCGATTATGAGTAAAATGAGTCCTGCGCCAAAAAGTATAGTTTTAGTTAAAACCACCAATGGATTCTGCTTAAACAAAATCTCCACATTGCTTGAATCTTCATTTTCTGACTCCTTAATTTCTCCAACAACATGGATTAAGTTTCGATGTAAAATCTGTTCTCCAAAAAATATTCTTTTTCTAAGACTGAAGGAAAAATGTTCTATGTCAAGTTCTTCAACGTTTAAAACAAATCCACTACCTTGTGCCATCTCCTCTTTTAGATGCTCAATAATTTGATGTGGTTTTTTGTTAATTATAATGCTCCAGTTTTTCATAATTAAATATTTTAATGTGCTTGAACGAAAAACCCTTCATCCCCATTTCAAACTCCTAGCTTGTGTCTTTCATAAATACACAATTCAACTTGTATTTTACTAGATTAATAAATATCATTTTGGTGTCTTCATGATATCTAATGAATTGATGCCCTCAAAGATAGCCTTAATTTCGATATTATTTTTTTTAATTTTAACCTATTTGGGGGCACCTCCTTTTCCAAGAAGGACTTTGAAACATCCTAAAACTTCGTAAAGCCCTGTCCCCCTTAGAAAAGGGGGGTGCGTTGGCCTTTGCAGAGGAGGGGGATTGATTCATAAAAAAACTCAATCCTCCGCCTCCCTCGCCACTTCCCTAGCAACGGCACCTCCTTCTCCAAGGAAGACTTTGAAACATCCTAAAACTTCGTAAAGCCCTGTCCCCCTTAGAAAAGGGGGAAGCGTTGGCCTTTGCAGAGGAGGGGGATTGATTCATCAGAAATTATATCAATAAAACCATATCTTTACACATTATGAACAAATCAAATTATAATAAGATTCTAAAGCTTTTTGCTAGGGAAAACCGCGTAAATGGAACAAAGGCGGAAGCTGTTTTATGGAAATTCGTATTAAGGTCGAATCAAATGAATTATCAATTTAATAGACAATTCGCTATTGAAAACTATATTGTTGACTTTATTTGCCGTAAGCTTAAGTTAATTATTGAAATTGATGGGAGTAGTCATTTTAAAATGGATTCTTCAAATACTGATTATATAAGACAAGAAAGTATAGAGAATCTTGGATATCATTTTCTTAGATTCTCTGAAAAGGATGTGTTGCAAAATCTTGAGTCTGTTATTACTAAAATTGAGTTTGCAATTTTTGCATTAGAGAGTAATACAGATTTTAAGGAGTAATTTGATGTATTTCCATTTTTTCTAGCTCAATCCTCCGCCTCCCTCGCCACTTCCCTAGCAACGGCACCTCCTTCTCCAAGGAGGACTTCTGATGCTTTATATAAGTTTGACGTGTTATTTTTTGCCTTTTTACTTTTTTAACCTTTTGCCTTTTTATTTACTTTTTCCTTCAGCCTTCTTACTTTAACCTCCTCTTATCCGTAGTCATTCTAAATAAGAATCCTCACATGTGCCATAAAATGATTAATATCATTTTTAGCTTACAGCTATCCCTCTGAATTTAGTATCTTTGCAGCGCTATTTTAATTTAATCTAAATAAGAATACATAATGGCAATAGACGAAAAAGAACTCATCGGGGAAGTAACAAACTCCGATTACAAATATGGCTTTATAACTGATATAGAGACTGATACTATTCAAAAAGGGTTGAGCGAGGATGTAGTGAGAATTATTTCTGCAAAAAAGAACGAGCCAGAATGGCTTTTAGAATTTCGCTTGAAGTCATACCGCAAGTGGTTAACCATGGAATCTCCAGACTGGGCACATCTTAAATTACCACCCATCGATTTTCAAGAAATCATTTTTTATGCAGCTCCAAAAAAGAAAAAAGAGCTAGCAAGTTTGGACGAAGTTGACCCAGAATTGATTGATACTTTCAACAAATTAGGTATCAGCTTAGACGAGCAAAAAATGCTATCTGGTGTTGCCGTTGACGCGGTGATTGATAGCGTTTCTGTAAAAACTACTTTTACGAAAGTACTAGCCGAAAAAGGCATTATTTTTATGTCTTTTAGCGAAGCTGTTCAGGAGTATCCTGAATTGGTGAAAAAATATCTTGGCTCCGTGGTCCCTGCAGGCGACAATTATTTTGCTGCATTAAATTCAGCTGTTTTTAGTGACGGCTCTTTCTGTTATATCCCAAAAGGAGTTCGCTCTCCAGTGGAGTTAAGCACCTATTTTAGAATTAATGCTGCCAATACGGGCCAATTCGAACGAACGCTTATTATTGCCGACGAAGGTGCTTACGTAAGTTATTTGGAAGGCTGTACTGCTCCGCAAAGAGATGAAAATCAATTGCATGCAGCAATAGTTGAAATTATCGCCCACAAAGATGGCGAGGTAAAATATAGTACTGTTCAAAATTGGTATCCAGGCAATAAAGAGGGTAAAGGTGGAATTTTTAATTTTGTTACCAAGCGTGGTTTATGCGAAGGTGATCGTTCCAAAATATCATGGACTCAGGTAGAAACTGGCTCCGCAATTACTTGGAAATATCCCAGTTGTGTGCTAAAAGGAGACGACTCCGTTGGAGAATTTTATTCCGTAGCAGTGACCAATAATTATCAGCAAGCTGATACCGGATCTAAGATGATTCACCTGGGCAAAAACACCAAAAGCACCATTATATCTAAAGGTATTTCGGCAGGACATAGTCACAACAGTTATAGAGGTTTGGTGAGGATGAATCCTAAGGCAGAAAATGCTCGAAATTTCTCTCAATGTGATAGCCTTCTGCTTGGTGATCAATGCGGTGCACATACTTTTCCTTATATCGAAACGAGCAATGCATCTTCTATAGTGGAGCACGAAGCTACTACTTCAAAAATTTCTGATGAACAATTATTTTACTGCTTGCAACGTGGAATTAACACAGAAAAAGCGATTGGATTAATCGTTAACGGTTATGCCAAAGAGGTATTAAATCAGTTGCCAATGGAGTTTGCTGTAGAAGCACAAAAATTATTATCAATTAGCCTCGAAGGTAGCGTAGGCTAAAATATTTTGAAAAAATTATTATTATATTAAGACATTAAAAACAATATATCATGTTAAGAATTAAAGATTTACATGTAAGCATCAATGGCAAAGAGATTCTCAGTGGACTTAATCTGGAAGTAAATGCCGGGGAAGTTCATGCTATTATGGGTCCTAACGGAACTGGGAAAAGCACCCTAGCTATGGTGATTGCAGGCAATGATAAATACGAAGTTACCCAAGGTGAAATAACCTATTTTGGAAAAAATCTTTTAGAACTTCCAATTGAAGATAGAGCTCGTGAGGGTGTATTTTTAGGCTTTCAGTATCCTGTAGAAATACCAGGTGTAAGCATGACCAATTTTATGCGTACTGCTCTGGACGAAATCCGATCATATAGAGGCCAAGAGTCCCTAACTGCTGGCACTTACCTCAAGTATATGAAAGAGAAGAAAGCATTGGTCGAATTGAATGACAAATTAGATAATCGCTCTGTAAATGAGGGTTTTTCTGGTGGCGAAAAAAAGAAAAACGAAATTTTTCAAATGGCCATGTTAGAGCCTAAATTGGCTATTTTAGATGAAACGGATTCGGGCTTAGACATTGACGCTTTGAGAATTGTGGCCAATGGAGTTACCAAATTACGATCTTCTGAAAACGCGACTATCGTAATTACGCACTATCAGCGATTGTTGGATTATATCATTCCAGATTTTGTACATGTAATTTACGATGGTAGAATTGTGAAAACAGGCGATAAATCCTTGGCTTTGGAATTGGAAGATAAAGGATATGACTGGATTAAGGAAGAATTGAAAGCATAAAGCAATGAGTAAAAACAAAAAAGAAATTGGCTTACAATTAAAGGCTGCTTTGCTAAAGAAATTTGATTCCTCAAAAGAATCTGTTTCGGCAAAGGAAACTCCCTTTCTGTCTGAAAAGCGCCAAAATGCTATTCAATCATTTGAAAATATGGGATTTCCAAGCACTGATTTAGAGTCGTGGAAAAAAACGAATCTCAAAAATTTATTGGAGATTGACTATGATCTAAACTACGATTCATCTCTGGAAACGAAAAAATCGAATGCGATTTATAAATGTGAGATTAATCAATTTGGAACAGACTTATACACCCAGCTCAATGGTAGATGGATGGGTGGTGCTGATGGAATCACCACTTATGAAAATGGGACAATTGTTGCCAGTATGTCTCATGCAATTTTGGCTTTTCCAGAAATTTTTGAAAAGCATTATGGGAAATATGTCATTAACGAACGCAATGGATTAATTTCTTTGAATAGTGCGCTTTTTAAAGATGGATATTTTATCTATGTTCCTGATGGAGTGGAGCATAATACAGATTTGCAAATGGTAAGCATTATTGATAGCAAAAAGAATATTTTTTGCAATATGCGTAATCTTGTTTTGCTAGGCGAAAATGCAAAATTAAGATTAGTACATTGCGATGACTCTCTCGATTTTCAAAATAGCTTCATCAGCAATGTGACAGAAATAAATTTGGAGCGTGGTGCAAAACTTGATTTTTACAAACTCCAAAATAAAGATGATGCCGCAGCTATTCTAACGAATACATTTGTACATCAAGGTCAAGATTCAGATTTTAGTTCCAATACCATCGTGCTAAACGGTGGCGTTGTAAGAAATGATACTCATGTGAGTTTAAATGGCAGAGGTGCCAATGCCAATGTGATGGGGTTATATCTCATGGACAGAAAACAATTTGTTGATAATCATATATTTATAAGTCATAATGTACCTAACTGTACCAGCACTCAATTATTTAAAGGTATAGTTGACGATGAGGCAAGAGCAGTTTTTAATGGTCATACTTTGGTACAAAAAGACGCACAACAGACCTTAGCATTTCAGAATAATAATAATATTCAGCTTACCAATACTTCTAAAATTGACTCACATCCATTTCTCGAAATTTATGCAGACGATGTAAAATGTAGTCATGGAGCAACTGTAGGTCAGCTAGATACAACAGCACTTTTCTATATGATGCAAAGAGGTATTTGCGAGCGTAATGCCAAAATGCTTTTGATGGTTGCTTTTGTTGGTCAAATTGTAGATAGAATTAAAATCCCAAATCTCAGGTCAAGCATTAATGAATTAGTGCGCAAACGTTTAAAAGGAGAATTAAGCTCTTGCGAACAATGTTCTATTCAATGTGCTGAACCAGACAAACCCATTCATTTTGAAATAGATATGAGCCTTTTATAAAAAATGAACTTTGATATTCAGAAAATACGCGCCGATTTCCCTATTCTTCAGCAGAAGATTAGAGGCAAATCATTGATATATTTTGATAATGGAGCCACGAGTCAGAAACCATCTGTGGTTTTGGAAAGGATGGATCGCTATTATAGAACAGAGAACAGTAATGTACACCGTGGAGTGCATCATCTGAGTCAAATTGCCACCGATGCCATGGAAAAAAGTCGGGAGCGAATACGCGAATATCTGAATGCTTCAAGCATTGAAGAGGTGATTTTCACCAAAGGAACTACAGAATCTATCAATTTGGTAGCTCATTCATTTGGAAAAGCTTTTATTCACGAAGGGGATGAAATAGTCATTTCTGAAATGGAGCACCATGCTAATATTGTCCCTTGGCAAATGCTCTGCGAAGATAAAAAAGCCACTTTAAGGGTTGCCAAAATCAATGATGATGGCAGTTTAGATATGGCTCATTTTTCTTCATTGCTGAATGAGAAAACCAAATTAGTGGCCATTGCACATATTTCAAATGTAATGGGCATCATCAATCCTGTGAAAGAAATTATTGATTTAGCGCATCAAAAAAACATTCCTGTCTTGATAGATGGCGCTCAAGCAGTACCTCATAAACAGGTGAATGTGCAAGAATTAGATTGTGACTTTTATGTTTTCTCTGGCCATAAAATGTATGCTCCCATGGGAATAGGTATCCTATATGGCAAAAAGAAATTCCTGGAAGAAATGCCACCATATCAAACTGGTGGAGAAATGATTAAAGATGTTAGTTTTGAAAAAACTACTTTTAACGAACTTCCTTTTAAATTTGAAGCCGGAACACCAATGGTCGCCGATATAATAGGGCTTGCTAGCGCAATTGACTATTTAGAGGAAGTAGGATTTGAAAACATCAAAGCTTATGAAAACGAGCTTTTGGAGTATGGCACAAAGGCATTTTCAACCATTGATGGACTAGAAATTATAGGAACAAGCAAAAATAAATCTGCTGTTATTTCTTTTGTTTTAAAAGGAATACATCATTACGATGCTGCTAGCTTACTAGACCAAATGGGCATTGCGATACGAACTGGTCATCATTGCGCACAACCACTGATGAATCGCATGGGAATTGCGGGTACTATTCGTGCTTCTTTTGCTTTTTATAATACCAAAGAAGAAATTGACAGCACCGTTGAGGCTTTGAAAAAAGTGCAGATGATGTTAGGATAGTTGCAAGCCTCTAATAATAAATCATTGAAATAAAATTTTACAAATTCAATAAGCAATCAATCATGACAATACAAGAGCAAAAACAAGAATTAGTAGAGGAGTTTGAGATGTTTGACGACTGGATGGATCGTTATAATTACATCATTGAAATGGGCAAGGAAGTGGAAGGTATTGGCGAAGAATTTAAGACCAAACAATATTTGATAAGTGGTTGTCAGTCGCAGGTATGGTTGGCAGCAAATTTACAAGATGGCAAAATTCATTTTAACGCTGATAGTGACGCCATCATCACCAAAGGAATTGTGCAACTACTACTTAAAGTAGTGAATGACAGAACTCCACAAGAAATAGTAGATGAAGATTTTAGCTTTATAAATCAAATTGGACTTCAAGAGCATTTATCACCAACGCGCTCAAATGGCTTAACCTCAATGATTAAGCAGATTAAATTATATGCTTTGGTATTTAAAACTAAAGTAGAACTGAATAAATAGAATTAACATGGAAAAGAAACAACCAATAGATTTTCAAATATTAGAAAATCGTGTAATGGGAGCAATAAAAACAGTATATGATCCTGAGATTCCCGTTGATATATATGAGTTAGGACTAATTTACGAAATAGAAGTAGACGACGATTTTAAGGCTCATATTGTGATGACTTTAACTTCGCCAAATTGTCCCGTTGCAGATTCCATTCCTAACGAAGTGAAGGAGCGTGTGGAAGCTTGTGAGGGAATTAGCAGCTGCGAAGTGGTGATGACTTTTGATCCGCCTTGGGACAAAAGTATGATGAGTGAGGAGGCTCAGTTGGAATTGGGATTTATGTAATATCTGTAAAAAAACGCAAATCTCTTTTTTTGGAATCCTAAAAGTACAATACAGCAAATTTATTGAAGCTGATCCTTATCAATTATATTCACATATATTTATAAAAATGTGATTTTTTTGAAAATATTATCTTTCCAATCATGTTTATCCTTACTTTTGATGCTTCATTAAGCATGACAAACAAAGGAACCTAAAATGATAAAACGCGAGAGACTTTACGATGCCTTCGGGGAATTAATTTATGCCATTGCTTTGGCAGATGGCGAAGTGCAAGAGGAAGAGATTAAAACGTTAGAATCATTTCTTAGTCAGCACCCATGGGCAAAAGAGATTAAATGGTCGTTTAATTACGAAAGTGACAAAAAACACACCGTGGAAGAGGCTTATAGTAAAGCTATTGAGGTTTGTAAGGCTAACGGCCCAGACCTTGAATATAAATACCTTTTAGATGTAATGACTTCTGTAGCCAAATCTTATGGAGGAATAGTTCCTGAAGAAAATAAGATTCTTGAGAATTTACGCCACGATTTACGAAGTAGATTTATTAATGATTTAAAAATTAATAAATTAGCTCATTTTTTTATTGATGAATAGCCTTTTATCAAAAATAACTTCCCCTACTTTTATTATTCTTAGTCAACAGCTTAAGAATAATATCCAAGATTTTAAAACTAAGTTTGAAAGTAGAAATATCCTTTTTAAGCCACATTTCAAAACGCATCAAAACTTATTGATTGCGCAATTAATGTATGAAATGGGTATTCGCCATATCACAGTTTCGAGCTTAAAAATGTTAGAGTTTTTTGCTGATTTCCAATGGGATAGCATCACTCTGGCTTTTCCTTTTAATTTTCGTGAAATTGAAGCATTGAATTTGCTCAGTCAGCAAAACAATATCCATATAGCTGTTGAAAATATAGAAACGGTTGAATTCTTAAAATCAAACTTGCTTCATCCGATTGGAGTATATTTAAAAGTGGATGCAGGTTATCATAGAACAGGTGTCGATTTTTCAGATATCAATTTAGCAAAATCAATTTTATGCGCTATCAATTCATCAAGTCGGATGAAATTCAAAGGTTTATTGGCTCATTTTGGAAACACTTACCATGCTAAAAACAAAGATGAAGTAATTGACGTTTATACTCATAGTTTGTGCAATATGAATCATTTACGCAGTCAACTGACTCCACAATTTGGTTCAATTCCTATTTCGCTTGGTGATACACCTTCTGCCAGTTTGGTAGAGAAATTTGGTGATATTGATGAATTTAGACCTGGGAATTTTGTGTTTTTTGATTGGATGCAATTTCAGATTGGCGCTTGTAAGTTGGAGCAAATTGCAGCTTTTATAGCTTGTCCTATTGTGGCAAAACACTATAGCCGATTACAAATCATCATTCATGGTGGTGCAGTGCATTTTTCTAAAGAAAGTTTACTAATTAATGGCAACTCAAATTATGGTCAAGTAATAATTATTAATCATGAGTTGAACATAAAAGTTATTCCCAATTGTTATTTGAGTTCACTTTCCCAAGAGCATGGTGTGGTGCAATGTGATGAAGAGTCATTTAAGCGATACAATATAGGTGATATAATGACCATTATACCTATACATTCTTGCCTAACAGCTAACCTAATGAAAGAGTCTACACTATTTATTTAGATTTTTTTGAAAGTTTATTGATTTTTTTCGAAATAGAAGTAATTATAAATGAGTTAATTTGAAACTTTATAAATACTTTTTACGTAGAAACATGATTAATTTTATTTAAATATAAAATAAGTTAAACTTAATTAAATTATGATTGTCATACGGCCAATTCTAAAACAATTACGCTTGCTTTTTTTATGCTTAAATGATAAAGTCGGAGAGAATATATCTTAAACTTTTCAATTATTATTCTATATAAAGTTTATTTTAACTTTATACAAAATGCTCAATTTTAATCTATAATAATGTTCGGTATGCTTATGTTTCTATTCCAAGCTCTAAAATTAGGAATAAAATTCTTTCAAATATCAAAGTTATTTTTATTTATATTTATTATATTATCATCAATTAATCCAACAGTGATTTTTGCTCAATGTGATTCAATTACTCCATCATTTACTGTTGACTTAAGTAGCAGTGCAAGTGCTGTATGGAATAGTACGAGCGTAATTCGTCAAGGATATTGCTGTGGGGCATCAGGGTCTGATAAATGTATTAAATTTGAAGTAACCTTAAGCCCAGGCTCAGCGGGAATACTATTTGAAATTGCAACGGGTGCTGTTCCTGGTGGAGCAATGTTTTATCAAGTTGGTTGTTCAGCTCCAACTACCGTTGGCACACCTCTTTGCTTATCGGGAGTAGGACCTCATATCATTACTTTTTGCAAGCCAGGAAACAATATCAATGAGTATAGGATTTCCTCATTTGCTGAACCAACTGGCTCAGGAGACATTATAGTTAATGAAGGCTGTGTAGGAGAATTAGCGAGTCAAGGGTTTGACCAAAGCACTATAACATGGAATTCTATTTACCCAGGAGCCTTAGGAGATTATAATTCTTATTTGAGTTGCACTGCGGCTTGTGATAGTGTAGACGTGCAAGCATCTGCAGGTTATCCTCCTTATGTTGATTTTGTGGTTTGTGGTTTACCATTCGGGGGCTGTGATTCTAATTATACTTGCGATACAATGCGAACATTTTTTTCATCAACTCTTGGTGTTCAAATTTTACCCACAGTACCAACTTTATGTATTGGTGACACAAGCCTTACTTTAACAGCCAATGGTTTTGGGGGAACTCCTCCATATTATTATTCATGGTCAACAGGTTCATTACTTGATTCAATTTATGCTGATACCGGATTGTATGTTGTTGAAATATCTGATATGAGCGGATGCCCTGGAACTAGTGACACTATAACTGTTACTGCTTTTGCATCTGCTATTTCAGCTGATGCTGGCACAGATCAAGTTATTTGTGATCAATCTACATTATTAACTCTTTCTGGAGTAGTTACTTCAGCTTCTGGTGGAACATGGAGCGGAGGCTCTGGATCCTATATTCCAAATAATGATTCGCTAAATATTGTTTATTCTCCCACTCCTTCCGAAATATCTTCAGGACAGATTGAGCTTATATTAACTACAACAGGAAATGGTTCTTGCCCAGCAGATATAGATACAACTTTAATTCAATTTACAACGTTCGATGCTATCCCAACTTTATCAATTACAAATGTTTCATGCAAAGGTTTGGGCAATGGAAAAGCAAGTATTGCTATTTCTGGAGGAAAGCCGCCATTTACTTATTTGTGGAGCACAAGTCCATCTAGCACAAATGATAGTGTAAGTATGCTTCAGCCAGGGGCTTATTCAGTCACTATTACTGATAGCCTTTTCTGTGATTCTGTTATAACATTTAGTATTTCTCAACCTGATACATTTAGTGTTCAGTCAATTATTGAAGATGTTACTTGTAATGGATTAGCCAATGGAAGTGTTAATATTACAGTGTCGGGAGCCACTTCACCTTACCAATATCTTTGGTCAAATAATTCTAATAGTGAAGATTTAACTTCTGTAGTTTTAGGTAATTATTCTTTGACAATAACCGATGATAACACGTGTGATACAAGTTTTTCTTTTACCATTACCGAACCTGATACCTTAAACCCTTCATTTATCCAACAAAATGTAACTTGTAATGGAGGTTCTGACGGTAGTATAGATTTAAGTGTAATAGGGGGCAGTTCTGGATATACTTATAATTGGTCTACATCATCTAATTCGCAAGATATTAGTGGCTTAAATGCAGGTATTTATACTGTTACCATATCGGATATAGCAGGATGTGACACTATTCTTAGTATTACGATTACTGAGCCAGTGCCAGTGTTAACAACAATATCAGGAATATCTACAATATGCCAAGAAGAAATAGTTACTTTAACTGCGAGTGGTGCAAACACTTATTCTTGGGGATCAAATCCGTCTTTAAATACTACAATTGGGGATCAAGTTTTGGCTTCTCCAACAAGTTCTCAGACCTATGCTGTTGTTGGAACTGATACTAATGGATGTTTTGATTCGGCATGGTTTACTTTAACTGTTTTACCTAAACCTAATGTAACTTCAAATCCATCTAATTCTACTATTTGTTTAGGCGAGTCTATTAACATTTCTGCTTTAGGTGCCAGTCAATATAGTTGGAGTCCAAGTAATGGATTAAGTTCCACTTCTGGTTCTCTTATTTCAGCAAGCCCAGCAGTAACAACAAACTACATGCTTATTGGGTCTTTTGCCAACGGTTGCTCTGATACATCTTATATTCCTATAACAGTTAATAACCCTCCAGTAGTTGCAGTTACTGCTGCGAGCTCTAGTATTTGTATCAATGATAGTATTCAGCTTTCGGCTAGTGGTGCAGTGACTTATAGCTGGTATTATCCTGTGAATATTAGTGCTACTTCTGGAAGCAATATTTTTGCTTTTCCTACTAGTAATACTACTTATCATGTAATTGGAACGGATGCTTTTGGTTGTATGGATACGGCTCATATTCCTTTGGTGGTAAATCCTTTGCCGGTGATGAATATGATTCCTCCTTCGGCAGCCATTTGTTATGGTGATACTGCTGTTCTTTCGGCTAGTGGTGCGGTGAATTATAGTTGGTCGCCTACTGCTAATATAAGTTCTTCTTCTGGTTCTCCAATTAATGTATTTCCTTTAGCTACTACTCAATATACTGTTCTTGGTACGGATGCTAATGGTTGTCAGGATACTGCCATGGGAACAGTTTTCGTTAATCCTTTGCCTATTGTAAATATTAGTCCTGCTGCAGATACCATCTGTAGGCAAGATTCAATTTCTTTATTAGCTACTGGTGGAATTTCTTATCAGTGGTCGCCATCGTTAAGTTTGAGCTCTAGTTCTGGTGCTTCGGTTAATGCTGGTCCTATTTCTACAACTGTTTATACGGTTACTGCTACGGATATCAATGGTTGTCAGAATACTGCTTCCAGCGAGATTACGGTTTTAGCGCAGCCTATTGTTGCTGCTGTTGCTGCGAGCTCTAGTATTTGCATCAACGATAGTACTCAGCTTTCGGCTAGTGGCGCGGTGACTTATAGCTGGTATTATCCTGTGAATATTAGTGCTACTTCTGGTTCTAGTATTCTTGCTTTTCCTGTCACTAATTCCACTTATCATGTAATTGGAACGGATGCTTTTGGTTGTACAGATACGGCTCATATTCCTTTGGTGGTGAATCCTTTGCCGGTGATGGATATTGTAGCACCTATAGGGATTTGCAATGGAGACACTTGTCAAATTTCAGTAAATGGGGTTTCCAATTATAATTGGTCACCAACAACTGGAATTAATCCAACAATAGGAAATATTATTAATTGTTTTCCTACTGTGACAACCAATTATACTGTTTTGGGAACAGATTCAAATGGTTGTATGAATACAGCTTCAAAATTAATGAATGTTTACTCACTCCCTAATTTTACTATTTCTCCTACATCAGATTCAATATGTAAAAATGATTCAACAATAATTTCCTTAATAGGACCAAATGGTTTAAATTATACTTGGGATCCATGTGGAAGTTTGAGTTCGCCTACAGGAGAAAATAATTATGCATCGCCTATAGTTAATACTACTTATACAATAACCGCAACAGATATACATGCCTGCAGCTCAACTGAAAATGTAATAATTTACGTTAATAATCTACCAAGCATTTTTATTACGCCAAATAATCCAGAAATTTGCTTTGGTGATAGTATCTCACTTCAAATTAATAGCAGTCAAGCTTTGACTTCTTACTCTTGGAGTTCAGGTCAATTAACAGATGTAATTACAGTAAGTCCAACTATTCCAACAACTTATATAGGAATTGGTTTTGATGCTAATGGTTGCTCAAATTCAGATACAGTTTTATTGAATGTAAATGAAACGCCTTCATTTACCCTAGTATCTGATTCTGCTATTTGTCAGAATAATTCTGCAAATATTCACTTCATTACATCTACATCTCTTCCATATTCTATCAACTTTGATTTTGACAATGGTTTATTAATATCTGGAACTGGAACAGGCCCTTACCTAGTGGAGTGGTCTAGCAGTGGAACTAAAGTTGTAAAGCTAAGCATCTCAAAAGGAAACTGTCCTTCAATTGAAGACAGCAATATTATTATTGTATATGAAACACCTATAGCTGATTTTACAATTGATGCGATTGCAACTTGTAAAAACACTCCTGTTCAGTTTAATAATTTAAGTAGTGATTCTAACTTGACATATTTATGGGATTTTGGTGATATTAATTCAAATAATAATTCGAGTAACTTATTTGAGCCATTACATATATATGAAAATGAAGGTCTTTATACTTTGAAGTTGTGGGTTGCTAATTCTTATGGTTGCAGTGATTCTCTTTTTAAGTTTTCTGAATTGATGATTCATCCAAGTCCAGTTGCTGATTTTAGTTTTTTACCTCATGAAGTTAGTATTTTAAATCCAATTATCAACTTTTATGATAATTCAATATTAGGACACTCTTGGAAATGGGAATTTGGTGACATAAACTCAGGATTGAATAATTTTTCAGACTTTAGAGATCCGTACCATATTTATAGTGACAGCGGTAAGTATAAAGTAAATTTAATTGTTGAAACTGAATTTGGATGCCTTGATTCTACAAGTAAATACATTGATATTGGATTTTTTCCTTCCATTTACATTCCTACAGCATTTACTCCAAATAATGATAACCTCAATGATGTATTTAAACCAATTGCATCCGGTTATAGCTGGAACGATTATGAGTTCTACATCTATAATAGGTGGGGCCAGATGATATTTATGACACGAAATATTGATGAAGGGTGGGATGGAAATCATAAAGGAGAACCTTGTCCAAGTGATGTATATACTTGTATCGTTTTACTTAAAGATTTTAATGGAAAACCTAAAAGGTTTGTCGAAAGTGTCACTTTATTAAAATAATAATAACTATGACTAAAAGAATAATATCATTAATCGTGTTCAGTATTGGAATATTCACTTTATTGCAAACTTATTCCTGTCAAAAGGATCAAAGCATTGAAGTTATTATTCGGGTAAAGCTCATGTCTGATACTATGCAGCTGGTACCCGATGCTCGAATTAATATGGTTCAGGATTCAACAAATGTATTGGGATACTCAGATAAAAATGGCGAACTAACGATTACATTTTATGATTTTACACAATTCGAAATACAAGCATCTAAAGATACTTTGTTTGGTTCAGCTTACATTTATTTAAGCGAAAAAGGTCAAAGTTATTGCAAATCAGTATTCGTACACTAAAGGTAAATTAAAAAATTATCAAATGAAGTGTTAACAATTGGCCAAAAAAAGAGGAAGAAATGAAATCTATAAGAAATCATTTCTTCCTTTGTAATTTTAAATATTACCTACCAGGAGTATAAGGTGCACCAATAACATCCAACTGCTGGTTGAGTTCTTCAATTGCTTTTTCAGCACTCAATAAATCAGCTAAAATACTTGTATTATGCGTTTTAACAATTTCAATATCCTTGCGATGAGTTCCAGTAGGCATTTCGGGGCTGCTCCAACATTCGTAAATCGCATTAGATAATCTTGAGTGCAGTGCTGGAGCAATAGCCTCGCTTCGGCCTTCAGTAAGCCTATCACCATAAATTAAAACCTGAAGTGAATCTAAATTAGTTTTCACTGCCAAAGCTTTCTTCATCCATAAACCTGGTTTATCATGATTTACTTTCAATGCAGCCATAATCATCTCAATCTGATGTTGTTGATAATTTAATCTCTTTTCAATTCCACCAAATACTCGGAACACTTCCGCCATTTCTTGATAATATGCATATAGCTCCGGATTGGCCTGCATACGGTTATTATAAAGCGAAACAACTTGAAATGTTTGCTTATTTCCTAAAGCGGTGATTTCCTCATTAATCACTTTTGCCATTTCAACAGTATAAGTTCCGGGCATTGCAGGCATTCCAATTCCTTGGTTGGCAATATCATTTTTTTCACCTTTCAAAGATACGGGACTTATGCCATCATAACGTAAATCCCAAGCCATTCGATGAAGTCCTTTGGCTATTGGCGCTTTGTATTTTTTTACAATTTCACCTTTTTGATCTCTAATAGTGAATAACAAATAAGCCTCTAGCTCTTTACTTTCAGCTGCAAAATCCTCCGCACTTGGATAGCTGATGTCTTGCTTAGCTTTTTCTTTTTCTGCTTCATCCTTTTGACGAATCTGTTTTTTACTTTCAAAACCTTCATCAATTAAATAAGTAAAAATAGCGCCAAATTCGGCATTGTCAGCTCCGTAGAAATCATCACCAAAATGACCACTTTTTCTCCATCCAATGGGGTGAGAAGGCACGTAAGCCAATGCAGTTTTCACTGGGAAAATATAGTTTTTCTTCTCTTGTTTAGCTTTTTCTATTTCGCGTAGTGGACTGTAATTGTCGAGGATATAGAACCCACGACCATAACTTGCAACAACCAAGTCATTTTCACGCTTTTGAATGTCAATATCTCGAATTGCAATACTGGGCAAACCTGCACTTAATTTTACCCAATTTTCTCCACCATTAATTGTGAAATAAAGGCCATATTCAGTTCCAACGAAAAGCAAATTAGGATTTTCATGATCTTGAGCAATGCTCCAAACTATTTCATCTTCAGGTAAGTTAGCTGTGATAGAAGTCCAGCTTTTTCCTTTATTAGTACTTTTTAAAAGATAGGGTTTGAAATCGCCACTTTTGTGATTCTCGAAGGAAGCAAAAACCACATTTTCATCGAAGAGCGAAGTTAGAATGCAGCTCACATAAGTATTGGTAGGAACGCCAACAAAACTGCTGTATTTAGTCCAGTTTGCACCTCCATCATTAGTCATTTGAATGAGTCCGTCATCAGTTCCAACATAAAGCAAACCTTCCTTTTTAGGCGATTCATCCAGAGCCACAATATTACCATAAATGGAAGTTGAGGAATTTTTAGCTACTGCGTTAGGCTTTTGAATTTTACCCATTATTTTAAGCTCATTGCGATTGATTTGTTGGGTTAAATCTGGCGAAATAACTTCCCAATTATCACCACGGTCATTACTCTTAAATAGTTTATTTGCTGCAAAATAGAGTCTTTTTGGATTGTGTGGACTAATAATCAAAGGTGCATCCCAGTTCCAACGGTAAGCTTCACCATTATCTGGTTCACTTGGGCGAATATCAATCCCTAATCCCGTAGTTTTATTATATCTAGCCAAATATCCATATTGAGCTTGAGCGTAAACTGTATTGGGATCAACAGGGTCGATTTGCGATTTGAAACCATCGCCACCTTGTGTAATAAACCAATCTGAATTGCGGATTCCATGAGCGTTAATTGTTTGCGAAGGCCCACCAACACTGTTATTATCTTGCGTTCCGCCATATACATTATAAAATGGTAAATCATTATCTACAGAAACCCGATAAAACTGGCTCACAGGAAGATTGGCTTTATAAGTCCAGGTTTTACCTCGGTCGTAAGTTTCGTAAAGTCCGCCATCGCCACCATTTAACAAATGTTGGGTGTTAGTGGGGTCAATCCACAAAGCATGATCGTCAACGTGCTTGGTTTTATAATTGAAATTGATAAATGTTTTTCCACCATCAAGCGTATATCTTGCGTAAGTATCCATGGCATAAACGCAGTTTTCATCTTTTGGATCGGCAAATAACTCTTGGTAATATTGTGGACTTCCAGAAACGAAATCACTTTGTTTTTGCCAGCTTTCGCCACGATTTGTTGAGCGGAAAAATCCACCATTATCTTCTGTAGATTCCACAATGGCGTATAAATAATCAGGATTTGCAGGAGAAATTGCAATCCCAATTCTGCCTTTTTCGGCACTTGGAAGACCTTTTTCTATCTTCCTCCAGTTTTTCCCACCATCTTCAGTTTTGTAAATGGTAGATTCAGGGCCACCATTAATCAAGGTATAAACATGACGACGACGTTGGTAGGAAGTAGCATAAGCCACATCCGGATTACGAGGATCGAAAGCAAGATCTGAAACTCCTGTATTTTCGCTAATTTCTAAAATCAATTCCCAGGTAGTGCCACCATCGGTAGTTTTGTATAAACCACGGTCGCCACCTGCAGCCCAAAGCGGACCTTGTGCAGCCACCCAAACGGTATTTGAGTTGCGAGGGTCTATCCATATTTTACCAATATGTTCCGATTTTTTTAAACCCATATTTTGCCATGTTGCCCCACCATCGAGGCTTTTATAAACACCGTCTCCCCAGCTTACTGATCGTTGGCTATTATTTTCGCCAGTTCCAACCCATATCACATTGGTATTATTGGGATCAATGCTGATGCAGCCAATGGAATAAGGTTTTTGCCCATCGAAAATTGGACTAAAAGTAATTCCCCAGTTCTGAGTTTTAAAAACACCACCAGAAGCTACTGCGACATAATACTCAGAAGGATTATTAGGATTAACCGCTAAATCGCTGATTCTTCCAGAAATCATAGCTGGACCAATGCTGCGAAATTTTAAAGCACTCACATCCGAAGACTTTAAAAAATAATTATCCTCAGGCTTTTTTTGTTCTGTTTTCTTTTGGGCAAAACTCGTTATAGTTAATAACAAACTGATAATGAGTAAGAAAGAATTGATTAATTTCATATTGAAAGATTAATAGGTTTATGAAAAATTGGGCTGCAAGATAAGAAATTTATGCAGGAATCATTATTAATTGAATTTTTTAAAGAAAAGGTAGGTTCAAAAGAACAAGTTTCATGCGAATCCAGCAGTAGTTTCACGCGAAGGGCGCAAAGCTTCTCACGTAAAGAGAGCAAAAGGAATTATTTTTTCTCTTTGCGCCCTTTGCGTTTATTTTCTTTGCGGTCTTTGCGTGAACTAAACTTATCGAATAATCTCTACAGCACGAGTATCAATCTTATTATCCAAAATTATCCGCAACTGATAAATCCCCTCGCTCAAAGCCGAAACATCCAAGTCAAACTCCTTTTGAGTAATTTGCTTTTGAATAAGTAATTGTCCTTGTAGGCTGTAAAGCTCTAGTTTGGCGCTTTGAAAATGATCTTTGATAATGACATTTAAGGTATTATCCGTTGGATTTGGATAAATCAAAATACTCGATTTTTTGGACACTTCCTCAAAGCCTGGGCTAGTTGAATTTTTATAAACCTTAATGCTATCTTTTGCGCTGCAACCATTGCTATCTATAACTTCTACTGAAAAAGCAGAAACTCCAATTCCTAAGCTTGCTCCATTAATACTGATACTGGAGGTAGTTGCGCCATTTGACCATAAATAAGAAGTAAAACCAGCTCCTGCATCCAATGCTAAAACTGTATTGCTATCAATAAGTGTATCTTGACCTAAATCGAGAATAGGCAAAGGATAAATATTAATAATCTGCACCACAGTATCATGCATGCCATAATGCAAGCAAGCAGCCTTAACCGTATAAGTGCCTGGAGAAGCATAAAAATGAGTAGGCTCATATAAAGTAGATGCATTATTCATACTTACGGTATCTCCAAAATCCCATAAAACTGTACTTACACTATCCGACAAAACAAAACTTACGGTATCGCCCAAGCAGGTATTGCTATAGCTATAATTCATAGGCGGCAAAAGGTAAGAGCTGACAAAATGTGGAAGACTACTTCCTTGATGGCCACTGCCCAGATAAATACCATTATCAACATAATTACAACCTGTACCTAAAGTATTGGGATTATTAATAACCCCTAAATAGGAATCAGGAATATAATTAGTAAAATGTGAGATGTATATTTTTCCATTTAAACCTAATTGCATTCTTCCAAATATACTATTGGGAATCGCATACTGAATAAAAGTCTTAGAAGCATTTATAGCCGAATCGGAACTTAAGGATAGATTAAACTGGTATATAACGGGATTGCCTGCACCACGATTTGCAACATAGAGTTTTTTACTGTCTGAAGAAAATGCAATATAAAAATAATCATCATAAATGCCCCTTTGTATAATCATTGGATTACTTATTACCCCTGTATTGGCATTAAAATCAAATAGTTCAAGATTAACACTATCAATCATTCCGTTATATGCGTGAGAGTTAACTGCAATTTTTTGACCATCAGGGCTGATGATAATTTCACCCATACTTCTCTGAATATTTGTATAAATTTGGCCAACATTGGAGATTACAGGCACAATGGAGTCATTGGTTCCACAAAAGGGATAAGCATAAAAAGCATTAGAATTTCTTTTGTGGAGTATTAACCAATAACATTCTCCATTGGCATGCTTTACAACGCCTGCCTTTGTTGAAGAGGAATTCATAAAAGGAATATTCTTAGCGATTACATCGCCTCGCCCACTATCGGCAGCCATATCAATGATGGAGTAATAAGCTATTGAATCTTCAATAAAATTAAATCCTGAAGCAAGAAAATAATAATATTTACTGGGATTTTTAGGCATTGGAAGAATTACATTTTGTTCTTCTCCTATTATAATTGAACTTACTCCAACAATACCTCCTTTTAATCCATATCCATTGGGCATGGTATCATGAAATTGACTAAATACATGATAACCATCCGTGTAGAACAATAAATTGCCAAAATAATCAGACATACTAGCACTATGCTTTTGTAATTGAAATCCTGAATAAGCTATTGCCCCGTTTGGGTCTGCAATTGGTGAATAATTAGAAAAATCAAGCCCTGCATTATTTAAAAAATACCAATGATTGGTGTATTTTGAATAATGTTGGGAAAAAAGGTTAATGGTAAGGAAAAGAATAAATATGATGGAGATGAGTTTTTTCATAGAGCTTTGGCTTTTGATGATTACAAATATATGAATTCTTTTGGTTATTTGGTTGATAGGTTAATTGACTCTAGAGACATTTTGAAATGCAGATTTGTTGCATACACTTTATCACAAAGAGCGCAAAAGGAATTATTTTTTCTCTTTGCGCCCTTTGCGTTTCTTTTTCTTAGCGGTCTTTGCGTGAAACCTTAATTCGTGAACCCTTTCTTCCCATCTGATGAATTCTACAATACCAACAAATTACATCCCCGAATATCAGAATGGTCGAAGCGGCCAAGTATTTCAAAACTGCCATCAGAATTTACTTTTCCCAAATCTTGGGTGGCGATAAATGAACAAGAGTATAAATTATAAAGGTCAATAACATTGATACCGCCTGCTTTGGATGTGGGGAGCAAACTTAAAGGGTCATTGGTGTCTCTAATTAAAATTTTCATCCAAGGTGGCGCTTGAAATATTCCCTTACCAGATGAATAGGCCTGCGAGAGCATTTCCGACATGCCATATTCAGAGTGAATATTTTGAACTCCAAATGCTTGAGTTAATATTTGATGCAGTTCGTCACGCAAGAGCTCTTTTCTGCGACCTTTCATACCGCCAGTTTCCATCACAATTAATTCTGGAAAGTGAAAACTAAAATGCTCAGCAAATTCCAGCAGGGCAAAACTTACTCCCAATAAAATTACCTTTTTCGACTCTTTTTGAAGTTGTAGAATTGTCTCCAATAATTCGGCATAATTATAAAGATAAAAGCCACTTTTTGGCGACTCAGAAAGTGAAATTAGATCTTCAACCATCCAAATTAATGAGGAACCTTCGCGCTCGAGATAGGACGGCAAAAGTGCCAAAATGGTATAATCTTTTACCGAGCCATAATAATATTCAAAGGCTTTGCGATAGGACTCTTGGTAAAGTGCCATATCAAAAACATGATGATTTGAAGATTGCATGCCACTTGTGCCGCTGCTGCTAAATACTTTTTGTGCATCTCCCAAAAAGGATTTTACCTGATGGGTTTTAAAAGTAGATATCGGTAAAAATGGAATTTGAGAATAGTTCTTAATTTGCTTAATATCAGTTTTTAATGTATCAACCCACTCTTTATAAATAGGATTATTTTGATATTGAAAATAAAACACTTGTAAAGCCGTTATATTGAAATCTTCTTGAGATTTAATGCCCGAAATACTTGATTTTAGTTCAGAAGAGGATAAAAGAAAATTGGACATAGAGTTGAAAAAATCTGTAAATTTGCAAAGGCTACAAAGATAGCTTTTATCTTTTAAATGATGTTGAATATTAATTTTATCAGGATATTACTTGCCATGCTTATAGTTGCTATAACCATTGCTGTTCCTTCGTGTACCAAACACGAGGTATATCCTATTGAGCCGCACATTGAATATCATTCATTTATTAAAATTGACAACGGAACAGGACTTGACGACAAGGGATTTTTGACGATAGATTTCACGGATGGTGATGGAGATATTGGTTTAGAAACCGATGATACCTTACCTCCTTATAATGCAAATGGAGATTATTATTATAACTTTTTTATCCAATATTTCGAATTGCAAAACGATTCCTTTGTAGAGGTAGACTTACCTTTTACATTTAATGCTCGCATTCCCAAAGTAGACGAAACCCTTGCTGAAAGAGGTATAAAAGGAGAAATTACAATTGAAGTATATTTTAATAATGTTGCATCAACAAGTGATAGTATTCGATTTGAAGCAAGTATTGTTGACCGAGCGCTGCATATTAGTAATACCATTACCACACCTTCAATTTTTGTAAAGAAAACACTTTAAATTTTTAATAAAAACCTTATGATAGAAACCCTAGAAATTCTTAAATATATTTTGCCTTCGGCAGTTGTGTTTCTCACGGCTTTTTTTATTTTGAAAAGCATGTTGAATGCCCAGGAAGAAATTAAAAAGAAAGAGTTGCAAGCTCAAATGGAAGAATTACGTATACAAATTAAGCAAAAAGACAAGAAATATCTTACTCCAATTCGCTTGCAAGCTTACGAGCGGATGGTTTTGTTTTTAGAACGTATTTCTCCTAGTAGTATGATTTTCAGAATTCAACAGCCTGGGCAGAAATCCTTACAGCTTCAATCTGCTTTACTCAAATCGATTCGAGATGAATATGAGCATAATTTGGCTCAGCAACTCTATATTTCAAAAGAGAGTTGGTCGATGATTAAAACAGCCAAAGAAGACATTGTTAAAACAGTGAATAATGCCGCTTCCATTGTTGGTCCTGACGCTAGTGGCATTGAATTGAGTAAACAAATTTTTGAAATGGGGATGGGAATGGAGAAACAAAATACGGAAAGAGCCATCGATATGCTTAAAAAAGAAATATACAAATTATTCTAATTCTGTCAAGAATTTTTATTAATCTTGCACTTTATTAAACATTACTAACCATAAATACTTATTACCATGATTAAAAGATTATTTTTTTATATGATATTAGCAGTTGCCTTCACTGCTTGTAATAATGGAGGTGGCGCTGAAGAGCCAATTGCAGACTCTACAATGGCTGAAACACTTACCGTAGATAACCTCTTGAATGAATTAGAAAATCTTGTTGGCCAGGAAGTTAGCGTAGTAGGTCATGTTGATCATGTTTGTAAACATGGCGGAACTAAAATGGTGATTTACACCGAAGATCCTAAAAATGGACTTCATATTAACGCTACTGATAAATCTGGAAATTTCAGAGCTGACGAAGTAATGGACGAAATGGTTTTGGTAACAGGTATCGTTTCTGAATTTAGAGTTGACGAAGGATATATCGTTGAAAAAGAAGCTGAATTAGCTGAGAAGTTAGCAGCAGGAGAAACAGTAGATGCTGAAGCATTAGAGGAACATGATGGTAAAGGAGCTTTCCCAGATAATGATAACAAACACAAATTAGAGATCGAAGGCTTAACAAATCAAATTGCAGATTTAAAAGCGCAATTGGAAGAAGCAAGAGCTAACGGAAAAGAGTATATCTCTTATTTCGCAGTAGAATGTGATACATACGAAATTTTAGTTCGAGAAGAAGCAGAATATGACGAAAAAGAGGTTGAAGTTGAAACTCAAGGTCATGTTGAGTCTGCTGTTGAAAACGAAGCTGGAAATTAATTAAGATTTAAAAAAAACATAATATTTTATTGGCCAGGAGTTTCTTCTGGCCTTTTTTTAATGAAAAAAACAAATGGGGAAGAAACTTAGAAAATTTAATAGAGCTTCGCATCGAGATTTAGGGTATTTCTTTGTAGCTATGATATTTATATATTCATTGTCAGGAATTGCGATTAACCATTTAGGTGATTGGAATCCAAGCTATAGTTTAAAAGTTTGGTCAGAGCCATTACCCCAAAACCAAACAAAGGAAAACATTAACGTAAAGTCATTAAAAGTTTTAATTAAAGAATTAGGCGTCGATAATCCATATCGCAAGCATTACTTCCCCACATCAACTACCTGCAAAGTATTTGTAAAGAATGGAAATATGGTAATTGATTTGGAAAAACAAAGTGCGAGAATAGAACTTGTGCAAAGGCGAGCTATTTTACACTCTGTTAATTGGTTGCACTATAATCCCAATACCTTTTGGAAGTGGTTTTCCGATATTTTTGCAGTTGCTCTAATGCTGTTAGCAATTTCTGGCATGTTTATTCTAAAAGGCAAAACTGGATTAAAATGGCGTGGAGCTATTCTCATTAGTTTGGGGATCATCGTACCAGTAGTATTCCTCATACTGTTTTACTTCTAGGCAAACCACTCTTTTCACTTCAAATTGTTAGCAATTGATACAATATATTTTTTGCACTCAATTTCCTTGCCTTACTTTTGTATTTGAAACTCGACAGACTCGATATCGATGATAATGCGCAAAGACAAGTATGGAGATCGAAAATATATTATCTACGGATTTTTTATTTTTATAACTATACTTTTTATAATCAGACTCTTATATCTACAAATTTGGAATGATGATTATGTAAATGCTGCCGATAATAACAGCCGTCGTGATGTAACTATTTACCCTCCTCGTGGATTAATTTATGATCGTCATGGCGAACTAATCGTTTATAATGAGGCTGTTTTTGATTTGATGATTATCCCAAATCGAGTTAAAAACATTGATATTCCCAGTTTATGCAAGCTCTTGGAAATAGATTCAATTGATTATGACAAGCGCTTTAAAAAAGCAAAAACCTATAGTTGGCGTAAGGCCAGTATCTTTGAAAAACAATTATCGAAAGTTCAAACCGCATTTCTACAAGAGAAATTATATAAATATCCCGGTTTTTATGTTCAATCTCGTACATTAAGAAAATACCCCTATGCCAATGCTGCCCACCTTTTAGGTTATATTGGTGAGGTAAATGACAATGAAACTCAGTTGGATAGCTTTTATACTCAAGGAGATTATATAGGGAAAAGCGGCATAGAAAAATCTTACGAAAAAGAATTGCGTGGCCAGAAGGGAGTGCAAAAACTTTTAGTTGATGTTTATAATAGAATAAAAGGACCATTTCGTGAAGGTATCTATGATGTAAATGCAGTGAGTGGCAATAGCCTAACACTTGGAATTGATATGAAATTGCAAGCTTATGGTGAGTTGCTAATGGGTATGAAAATAGGTGGAATTGTTGCCATTGAGCCACAAACTGGTGAAATACTTGCTCTAGTAAATTCTCCTACTTACGACCCTAATATGCTTGTTGGTAGAGTAAGGTCCAAAAATTATAATCTCCTATTAAATAATCCTTTGAAACCGCTTATTAATAGATCTTTAGCTTCATCATACCCACCTGGCTCTACTTTTAAATTGGTGCAAGCTTTAGTAGGACAACAGGAACAAGTATTGAGTAATTCGACTGTCTATTCTTGCTATAACGGATTCCATTTCAAAGGCCTGAACGTAGGTTGCCACGCTCACTCTCCCAATGTCGGATTGGAAGAATCAATTCAGATCTCCTGTAATGCATATTATTGTAATGTTTATAGAAGCATTTTGGATAATTCGAAGTATAAAAACAGTGAAGAGGGCTTTAGAGCTTGGCGAAAAAGAGTTACACAGATGGGTTTTGGGGTTAAGTATGGCTTGGATTTGCCCTACGAAAAATCAGGAAATATTCCCGTTCCCGAGTATTACGATAAGTATTACGGTAAAGGACATTGGAATGCAATTACAACAATTTCGTTAGCAATTGGGCAAGGAGAAATACTTGTAACTCCTTTGCAATTAGCTAATCAAGCTGCATTTATTGCTAATCGAGGATATTATTATACGCCTCATATTGTTGCCTCCTTGGGTGACTCATCAGCGTTGAATCCAAAATTTAAAGAAAAACATTTTGTTGGAATCGACTCCAAGTATTTTGACATTGTAGTAAGTGGTATGGAAAAAGTTGTATCGAGTGGTACCGCTCGATTGGCGCAAATTGATAGTATCAGCGTTTGTGGAAAAACCGGAACTGCACAAAATCCACATGGTGAGAATCACTCTGTTTTTATTGCCTTTGCTCCTAAAGATAATCCCCAAATTGCCATTGCCGTTTTTATCGAGAACTCTGGTTATGGCGGCACTTGGGCGGCTCCAATTGCTAGTTTAATGATTGAGCAATATTTGAAAGGTTATGTTAGTGAAAAACGTAAATACCTCGAAAAGAGAATGCTTGAGGGAAATTTAATAGGAAAATAATGAGAAAGAATATTTTCATTTGGAAGAACTTGGATTGGATGATGATAAGCATCTACCTGATACTGGTTTTCTTTGGCTGGATTAATATCTACTCAGCAGTTTATGACCCCGATCATTATAGTATTTTTGATATGAGTCAGCGATACGGAAAACAGCTGATGTGGATAGCTGCTTCTTTTGTAATCATATTCTTAATACTCCAAATAGACCCTAAATTTTTTAATCAATTTTCGTTTCTTATCTATGGCATTTCCCTGCTGAGTTTACTTTTTGTATTACTTTTTGGAAAAGTTGTCGCAGGCTCAAAATCATGGTTTGAAATTGGCTCCTTCGCTATACAGCCCGCTGAATTTGTAAAATTTGCCACTTCGCTAGCAATAGCACGTTTCTTAAGTAACCTTAATGTAAATGTAACTAATTTCAAAACTACTGCCCAAGCTGTTGCTATCATAGCTTTTCCTATGTTACTCATATTAATGCAAAATGATACAGGCAGTGCCTTAGTTTATTTCGCTTTTATTTTTGTGCTTTATCGCCGTGGTTTATCAGGAAATATTTTTGTTATAGGGTTCGTATTTGTTTTTTTAGCCATTCTTGCCCTATTGCTTCAAACATTGCCTCAGAAGCTAATATTGATATCCGTACTATTTGGAATTTTAGCAGTATTCTATTTCTTTATGAAAAAGAATTTGAAGAATTTCCTTCAATTAAGTGTAATTTTCGCGATATTAACAGGGTTTATTTTTTCAGTAGGTTTTGGTTTCAATCAATTACAACCACATCAGCAGATAAGAATTAAAGTCCTGCTCGATATGGAGCAAGATTTACAAGGGGCTGGTTATAATGTTAATCAGGCCAAAATTGCCATTGGTTCTGGTGGCTTTTCGGGCAAAGGATTTCTGGAAGGCACACAAACCAAATTCAACTTTGTACCCGAGCAAAGTACCGATTTTATTTTTTGTACTGTTGGTGAAGAATGGGGTTTTATAGGAAGTGCAGCGGTTATCTTGCTTTTTCTTTTTTTATTAATCAGGATAGTAAATGTGGCAGAACGGCAGCGTTCAGTTTTTGCTCAGATATATGGATACAGTGTGGCTTCAATCTTATTTTTTCATCTTACAATCAATGTGGGTATGGTACTGGGCATTCTTCCTGTAATTGGAATTCCATTGCCATTTTTTAGCTACGGAGGCTCGTCGCTATGGGCATTCACTATTTTACTTTTTATTTTTATTCGACAAGATGCAGAGCGAATGAATTTGCTTTAGGTTTTTTAATTTGAATTACCTTTGCATCCCAATTTAAAAACCCTTATGAGGATATTTATCAAAAAGTTGAGTCTTGTTTTATTTCTGATTGTGGTATTGGCCGCTTGTCAGTCTAAAAAAATGGCAAGCAATAAAAGCTCCAAAAATTCCACAGACTCAAGTCTGCAATATATTGTTACAGATGTATTTATATCTGCCAAAAGAAATCTATACCAAGGTGACAGAGATAAAGCAGCTGAATTATTTTATCAATGTATTAAAATGGACCCAAAACATGATGCTGCTCGCTATGAATTAGCACGAATGTATGAAAATATTAACCCCAATAAGTCTATTGATTTTGCAAAAAGTGCTATATTTTTAGCTCCTGATAACTTATGGTATAAGGAGTTTCTATTGGGTGTTTACCAGCAAAAGAAGGATTATGAAAGTGCGATTATAGTAATTAAAAAGCTGATAGAACAGCAGCCTACCAATAAAGACTATTATTACCAGTGGGCTAATTTATGCATTAATAGCAAAGACTATAACCAAGCGATAAAAGCTTATGACAATATTCTACAAAAGTTTGGTTATGAAGAAGGTGTGTTGAAACAACAAAAGCAAATTTATTTAAAGCAAGGCGATTTAAAAAACGCTTTAGCTGTACTTGAACAATTGAGTGAACACGATCCAAATAATAAGGAATATTATGGAATGATTGCCGAAATTTATCTCAATATGAACAAACCAGAAATGGCAATACACTATTATCAAAAGATTCTAACATTAGATCCTGAAGATGGTTTTGTACATTTTGCACTAGCTGATTATTATTATAGCATCCACGAAAAATCTAAATCGTTCCAAGAATTGGAATTGGGAATGGGCTCTGAAAATGTGAATATAGATGACAAAATGAAAGTGCTGCTGAAACTAATGGATATTTCGAAAACTGACAGCGCGTATATTCCTAATTTTGAGCGCCTTTTGGCTATAGCTATGGATGTGAATGGTGATGAGCCCAAACTACTCGCATTGAAAGCTGATTATACTATGCAGCAAAATAAAGTGCCTGAAGCGATTCTGATTTTTCGACAAATACTAAGTATCGATAGTAGTAAATTTGTGATTTGGGAGCAGCTGTTATTAGCTGAGGAATTGCAAATGGATTACATTGCAATGAGAGATGAGAGCAATCGTGCATTGCATATGTTTCCACAACAGGCTAGTTTATATTATTTTAGTGCACTTGCCTATTCAAAAGAGGGGAATTGGCAAAAATGCTTCGAAAGAGCAAAAATGGGTAGCAACTTTGTTTATGAGCAAGTGGACATGGCTTCATTCATGGCTTTAAGAGCAAAGGCAGAAATGCAATTGGAAGATCCCGATAACAGCATAGCCAATTATAGAAGAGCAATTCAATTGGACCCTAATAACTCTGAAATAAAAAAGGACTTCGCATTTTCACTTGCTGTTCATAATTTGGAATTAACTAATGCTTTAGCATACGCGAAGCAAGCGCTAGAACTTAACGGAGATGATCCTGAATATATCTACGTTTATGCTTATTGTTTATTTAAAAATGGACAAAAGGAAGATGCCTTGAAGTGGTTAAATCCTGCCCTGAAGCAATTTCCTGATAATCATAATTTGCGGTTATTGGATATGGAAATAAACAAGGAATAAAATCGTTTTTTATAGCTCAATTAATTATTTATCAATTTGTAATATAATGAAAACTAAAATATTATATCTATTTCTGTTAATATTAATCGGTCTGTCGGCCTGTAAAAGTCGTCAGATTGATTCACAAGTTATATCGAATAAACAGATGAAAGTAGATTCAATTTATGGACTGATGCAAGCCAACCAGTTTAATGTAAGCTGGTTTGATGGTAAGTTTAAAGGAGTTTATCAAATGCCGGAAAGTAAGCAAGCTTTTAGTGGACAAATCAGGGTGCAAGAAGATAGCGTAATCTGGATTAGTGTAACGGCCTTGATGAATATTGAAGTCTTTAGAATCTTGATCCGACCAGATAGTTTCTTTTTTCTCAACAGACTCGAAAAAACATATATGTCGGAGAGTACCAAATACTTGAAAGATCGTTTCGAGATAGATCTCGACTTTGAAATGTTGCAGTCTTTATTGATGGGTAATGATTTCCCCTATTATGAAACTTCTAGTTTTAAATTAGACGATAATAACCAAAATTACCAATTAAGTACTGTGGCTCGCAATAAACTTAAAGAGGAATGCAAAGCTGATTCGGCCTTTTGTAAAGTCTTGATTCAAAATATATGGGTTGAGAAGCAAAATTATCGCATTGTGAAGCAAAATGTAAAAATTATTGGTTCTGACAAAACCAAACTTATCGTTAATTATGATAAATTTGAATCAATAGAGAATCAGATATTTCCAATGTTTATGCAATTTAAATTGAAAGAAGATCAAAATACATTTGTTGATATAGATTATTCTAGAATAAATATTAATGAAGCACAGAACTTTCCTTTTAATATTCCTAGCAAATATGACCAAAAGCAAATCAAAATTCCAGAAGAATAAATCTTAAAAACAAATTATACTCTGTTTTAATTAACATTGTTCTTTTGAAAATATTAAATTTATATACGTATCGCTTTACAAACTCGTTATAAATTAGCCAATTAAAGTCAGATGTATTTTCACTTGATTAATAGATACAAAATAAGCAATGAAGGCATTTTTTAAAATCTTCTTTATAACTCTAGTAATTAGTATAATTACCTGTCAATATGGCGTTTACGCACAAACGAAATCACCAACTAAAAAACAATTACAGTCTGAGCAAAAAGCCATCGAGCAAAAAATAAATTATACCAAAAAGCTTTTAGATGAAACCAAAAAAAACAAAAATTCATCTTTAAATCAGCTCAATTTAATACAAAACCAAGTTAACGAGCGTACCCATTTAATTAGTTCCTATAGCAACGAAGTGCGACTTATTGATAATCAAATTATATTTGACCAAAAGAGTATTGATCAGTTAAAAAAAGAATTAAAACTCTTGAAAGAAGAATATGCTAATTTGATTTATCAGTCGTATAAAAGCAGGAATAATTACGATCAATGGATGTTTATTATGGCTTCTAAAGATTTCTATCAGGCTATGCGCAGGATGAAATATTTGAAAGAATACAGTACCTACCGCAGATTAAAAGCAGACGAAATTGTGGCATCACAAATCAAATTAACTGAAGAAATTGCAGCTTTTGAAAAACAAAAACAGGAGCGGCTGGGTTTATTGATTACAAAAGAAAATGAGAAGCAAGAATTAGAGAAAGACAAGCGTCAAAACAATCAGATATTGAGATCATTGCAGGAAGCTGAAAAGGACTTAAAACGCCAACTTAATCAACAGCAAGCTGATTGGAATAAACTCAATAAAGAAATACAAAGACTAATTGAGAAAGAGCTTGCTCCGCCTAAGGGTAAAAGTAATGAGCGATTAGCGATGAGCCCTGCGGATGTGCAACTGTCAAAAGACTTTGCTGCTAATATAGGCAAATTACCTTGGCCAACTCAAAGGGGAAGCATTACTAGCCATTATGGAAAACACGACCACCCTCAATTGCACGTTGTGATTGATAATAAAGGAGTAGATTTTGCATGTGAAAAGGGTGAGGTAGCAAGAGCTGTTTTTGAAGGTGTGGTGGTTAAAATTATTCAATTGCCTAGATTTAAAGCCGTTTTAATAAAGCATGGTGATTACTTCACTGTTTATAATAAGCTGGATCAAATTTTTGTAACCGAAGGAGAGAAAATTACTACAAAACAAAGTTTAGGAACTGTTTGGACCGATCAAGATACCGGAGAAACGGTTTTACATTTTGAATTAAGGAAACAAATTGACCCTCTTAATCCTGAAAATTGGCTCCTAAAGTAAAAAAGTTACGAGTTACGAGTTTCAAGTTATAAGTAGGCAATTCCTAATGGTAAGTTACTAATAGAAACTTTTTGAAAAAATGCGCAAACTAAATAATGACGAATTAAATCGGGTAGATACTGCACTATTTAAGGAATTAGAGAAAATACCGGTCAGAATTATTTTGGATAATATTCGTAGTTTATCGAATATTGGTTCCGTTTTTCGTACTTCCGATGCGTTCATTATCAAGGAAGTGATTCTTTGTGGAATAACCGCTACTCCTCCTCATCGTGAAATTCAAAAAACAGCCCTTGGAGCAACAGAAAGTGTCACTTGGCGCTATGTAAAAGAGACCTCGGATGTAGTTAAAGAGCTTCAATCTCAAGGTGCAAAGGTATTTGCAGTGGAGCAAGTTGACGAAAGTATTATGCTCGATGAAGTAGCTTTTGATTTTAGCCAGGAATTGGCATTCGTTTTTGGAAATGAAGTCAAAGGTGTTGATGATTCTGTTGTTCAATTGGTGGATGGATGTATTGAAATTCCACAATTTGGAACCAAACATTCCTTAAATATCTCCATTTCTGTTGGAATTATTATATGGGAAGTATTTCAACAATATCAAAAAAATATGATATAGATAATAAAGCAACCATTCTGAAAATGTTTATCTTTGCTTTCAATTAACAAACAAGAAATCATTTAATTATTAATTAATAAATTTAATCCAATGAAAAAAATTAAAATCTTATTTCTACTATTTGTTGGCGTTTCTCTGACATTTGCATCATGTAAAAAAGATACCGTTGAAGATACCCCTCCTGTTGTAGTTACTGGCAGTTATATTGACAAAGAAACCTATGATGACGGTTCTTATACAAAGTTCACCTATAATGCAGCACATCAAGTAATTTCAGGTCAAGATTATGACAATATGGGAGTTTTGCAAGATGGCAGTGCCAATTTTACTTATGCATCAGGCTTTTTAGTTAAGTTTGAGAGTATTTCGGGAGGATCAGCTGACATGAAGTTGGAATTTACCAATAACGCTTCTGGTATGCCAGTAAAGGCTGATGTTTTTTCTGATGACGGAGCTGGACTAATTCAAGTTGGTTACTTTGAATATACTTATTCTGGAAACCAGTTAACTCAAATGTCAATGTTTTTTGAGGTAATGGGTCAAACTCTTGAAGTGAGTAAGAGTGAATTTATTTATTCAGGTGACAACGTATCTATGATAAAACTATATGAGATGGGCGGAACGCTTGCTCTAGAGTATGCAGGAAGTGAAATCTATGAATATGATACAAAAGTAAATCCTTACTTGAATATTGGATTAAACTTTTTTATGGGTGAAATAAACTTCATGAACAAAAATAATTATACCAAAATGACATCTAAAGATGCTTCTGGAGCAGTGATGAATGACCAATCAGAAAATGTTACTTATGAGTATAATTCTGCCAATCAACCTTCAAAAAGAACTATTAATTCCTTTGATAATTCTTATACAGATATGACCATATTGAGTTATGTGAATATGTAATTTTCAAATATCATGGAATAAAAAAGGCGGCCTCAAGAGGCCGCCTTTTTTCGTTTTATAAACTTCTAAACTAACTTATTTGAGATTTGATTACTAATTTGCATATTGAGATTCAATAATATTTTATCATTAAAAAATTTATTTTGCTAGAATTTTGTACCGATTTATTTAAAATTGTAACATCAATTTACCCATCATTTCAGTAGCATTTCCCTTTAAAAAAACATCCGTAATGCGATTAGTGAAACTTGATTCTTCAATGTTAATTTCAATTATTTTGGATCCATTCTGCTTAGCAAGATAAGGGATTTGTGAGGCAGGCATGATTTCTCCAGTAGTGCCAATAACAATCATCACATCGGCATGATTTGCTGCATCAATGCTTGCCTCGTAGGCTTCTGATGGAATGCCTTCTCCAAAAAAAATAAAATCAGGTTTGAGTAATCCATTGCATGCAGGCCTTAAACAATAAGGTACTTTAGGGCTTAATATTAAGTCTTTTCGTTGATATAATTGGCCACAATCTAAACAAATAAATTGTTGAGTATTACCATGAAATTCAAAAACAGTTTCACTTCCTGCCTCTTGATGGAGATTATCTATATTTTGGGTAATTATAGATTTCAAAATGCTATGCTTTTCCAATTCAGCTAAAGCTAAATGGGCAACATTAGGTTTCGCTGCTCCAAAAAAGTCGAAGAATAATCGCATAATTGCTGGCCATGATTCTTCTGGTTTCTGTGTAAAATAATTGAGGTCCAAAATAATGGGATCATATTCATTCCACAATCCACCTTCACCTCTAAAAGGTGGAATACCACTTTCTACAGATATTCCAGCACCGGTAAAAGCAACTGTATATTTTGAATTGCGAATTAAATCTGCGGCCTGAATTATTTTGTGGTCCATTTAATTGTTATAGTTTGGAATACTTGGAATTTGGAGTACTTGGAGTTTGAAGTTTGGAGTCGTTTGCCGGTATAAAAAACTCAAAACCTCTAACCTTATCACTTCAAAGTCAAAGAATCATCGTTCCAGATAAAACTTTTAATCAAGTGTTGCATATCTTTTTCAATACCTTCAATCACAGGTTTTAAAGAATCATTATGAGGCATCATATTAAAATAAAGTGAGCCTCTCATAAAATGATTCACACTATCGGTGAGGTAAAAGTTGAGTGGACTAGCTACTTTCTGTCCTTTAATTTCATATATCATTCCATACACTTTCTGTTCTGGAAGTATGATTAAGTTTTGCTGTATATCGCTGGCCACAGAAATATGCTTGTAAGCCATTTCATTAGCATCATCAAGCATTTGTCTTAAATTATTTTCTATTCGATTGTATGTTAAATAAATCCTTGCGTTGAAATGAGGGTAATCGATATAGAGCCAATAAGGGTGCTCAGGTCGCTGAGCATTTTTAAGGATAGAATTGTCGGCATATTCAAATTGATAAGGAAACGCTGAATCAAAAGCGATAAACTGATGTTCTGGAATATCAATTCTAAAATAGGCTCTAGGCTTAGGAGTCACCTCTGTTTCGCAGGCACTTAGAAAAGCAATGAGCGTAATAAAAATAAGACTTAATCTATAAATATTTGTGTTTTTATTCCTCTTCATAATCCAGTTTTTTAATTCTGACGCGACTTATTCTTCGCTCATCCATCTGAAGAATTTTAAACTCAATATTAGCATAATTAATTTTCTCATGAAGCTTTGGAAAATCTCCTTTCAGCTCTAGAATCAGTCCTGCTATGGAATCGGATTCACCCTTGACAGTATCAAATTGCTCGCTTTCAATACCCACCACTTTGCAAAAATGCAAGATCCCACTTTTTGCTTCAAAAACCCAAGTTTTTTCGTCTATTTGAATATATTGAAACTCATCATTTTCATCATCAAATTCATCATTAATATCTCCTACAATTTCCTCGAGAACATCCTCTAAACTAACAATTCCTGAAGTGCCGCCATACTCATCAACTACTATTGCCAAATGTATTTTTTTGGATCTAAACTCTTGAAGCAGATCATTAATCTTTTTATTTTCAGGAACGAAAAACGCAGGTCTAATTTTAGCTAACCAATCGAGATTTGGTGTTTCTAAAAAAATCAGTAAATCTTTAATATAGAGAACTCCTTTGATTTGGTCCAGATTTTCTTCATAAATAGGAATCCTAGAATAGCCCCATTCTTTAATATGTTGAATTACTTCTTCAAAACTGGCACTAATTTCAAGGGCTTTCACATCTACTCTTGATTTCATGATTTCTTTTACATCGGTATCTCCAAAAGTGGCAATTCCCTTTAGTATTTTTTGAGCTTCTTCTTCTACTTCAGCATTATCCATTTCTCCAGTAAGTTCTATCACTTCCGACAAATCTTTCATACTTAATTGTGGCTTATGCTTTTCTAATCGCCTGTCAATAAGATTAGTGGTTTTACTCAATAATTCTATAAGTGGTTTAAAAATAATCAAGACCAAACGCAATGGCTCTGACATGTATCGAATAAAAAATATTGGTTTTTGTTTGGCAAATATTTTAGGCATTATTTCACCAAAAAATAATAGCATCGAAGTAATTACTACAACTTGCATAAGTACTCCAAAAATAGGCTTTTCGCTGAAGTTAAATACAATTTCTACAAGCAATGTGGAGATTAGAATAATACTAATATTAATAAAATTATTACTAATGAGTATTCCGGCTAAAAGCTTTTTGGGTTTGTTGAGTAATTTAATTCCTTCTTTGAGAATTTTAGAGTCTCCATCATTAATGTCTGCTCGTTCCTTTGGACTTAATGAAAAAAATGCAATTTCTGCACCTGATACCAATCCTGATAACATAAGTAGTATCAGTATTATTAATAAAATAACAAATGCTTCAAATGTAAAGCCTAAGTAAAATGTTGAAAATGAGGGAAGTTTAGATAATAATAATAGTCCAGGTTCAGGGTCGTCCATTAATTTTATGCGATTGGTTTAGATGGCGAAAATAGTAAAATCCTTGATGAGTATTACTAAATCATTTGAAATAAATTTTAGGAAGAGGCTTAGCCCAAAGAAATCAAAGATTTTTTATGCAAAAATACAAAGCGAATTACTTTCTATTCACTTATAACCTTCATGATTTCTATTTTTCTGCTTCCTCTTGGAAAGCTCAATTTTGCCAGCCTACTTCAGCTCTGCCACTTCAACCATAGGTTTTTGTCCTTCGTATTTAGATGGACATTTTAACAATATGTTACTCGCTCTAAAAGCTTTATCATCCATTTTTCCGCTAATTACTACTTGGGTACTTCGCTCAAAATCCTGTGGCTTTGGCTTGCTAACAATCACTTTTTGCAAATCGTTTTCCTCGTCAAACATAAAGAAGCTGAATTCATCAGGATTTGCTATGGCATCATAAGTTATGGCTTGGGTAGTGTCTAAAACTCCAACAATATCGAAACTTTTATCAGGATGTTTTGCTGCTGTAGCAAAATCAGTATAAGTGCGGCTTTCGCCCATTAAGCTGGCCACCATTACTCCTAAAATAACGGCGATTAAAACGATAATGATAATATGTGTTTTTTTCATATCTAATCTTCTTTTATTTTCTTTTCTAATTTTTTCATTTTGCCATCTAGGGCAAATAAATAAACTGCTATTCCAATCAGTATGATGGATAAAACAATGACTACTACGTATATTTTATTTTGATCGTCCATAATTAATTCATTTCTTTTTCTTGTAAATAACTTTCAATTTTACGATAGCGAATTTTAAGCTGTAATATCCAGAAGCTCAATAAAATCCAACCAATTAGAGCCGGATAAAAAACATAACGCATTTGAGCATCCATATCGCCAAAAGCAGGATTTCCATCGCCGCTACCAGGGTGTAAAGTATTAGTTGACAAGCGAGGCAAAATTCCCACAAATACGATTAGAAGCACAAAAGCAAAAATATTGTAAACGGCAGAAACTCTGGCTCTTTTTTCTTCATCAGGTACTGCGGAGCGTAATACTAAATAAGCAAAATAAACGAGCAAACTCACTGCGGCACCGTTCAAATGTGGATCGTTGGCCCATGGTGCTCCCCAAGTAAATGTTGCCCAGGCCATACCTGTGATAATACCAATTAAACCAAAGAAAATCCCTACTAAAACAGCTTCGTTAGCTTTCAAATCGTCTTCAATTTTTCCTTTAGATAAAAACTTGATACTGCTGATAAAACCAGAAGTCATAATGGCAAGCATTGCAAACCACATCCCAACATGGTAAAACACATTTCGCAAAGTGTCACCAATATTAGTATCAGGAATTTCAACTGTGAAACCAGCTGCAATGGCATACAATAATAAGATTATCGAGAGTAATTTCCACCAATTTTGCTTCATTATCAATAAGTTATGTTTTAATATTATTCTTTCCAAAGATATGGAAATAACAAATAGGATAACATAATAACTATTATGTTTAGGCCAAAGACAACCGCGAGTAATTGCCATGCAGAATCATTAAAAGTGGCTGATTTTAAGGCAATATCAGATAGTTTCATCAAGCTAAGTAAAAAAGGTAGCATCAGCGGGAAACTTAAAATAGCCATCAAGGCAAAGTTATTATCGGAGCGAGAAGCAATAGCCGCAACCATGGTGAGTGTAGAGGCAAAACCCAAAGCACCCAATATTAAGCTTACAAAAAACAATAGATTTCCAACAATCATATTCCCCAAAAACAATTGGAAAATAACAAAAGTGATAATAGCAATAATGACCATCATCAAACTATTATATAGCAATTTGGATAAAATAACAGATTGCGGTGATGCAAGAGTGAAATAGTATAAATGCCTCGATGGGCGCTCTTGAACAAAACTTTTAGTGGTCGCATTAACCGCCGCAAAAAGAAGAATAATCCAAAACATCACATTCCATGAGCGAGAGTCGATATCTCCTTGAAAAGACAAATAAGCAACAAAAACAGTGGAGAATACATAGAGCACTATGGAGTTAATTGCATACTTCTGCTTTAACTCTAAGTAAACGTCTTTTAAAAAAAGTGCTTTTATTTCTGGCCACATGATCTTTAATCTTTATTTACTCTTCCCATCTCTATTCTTTATCTTGCTTAGATAAAGAATCCCAGCCTTGTGCTTTAATCGGAACAGAAACATTGTTTTTGGTAATCAAATTAATACCTGCCTCAGCATCAGTCATATATCCAATAATGCTGAATTCTTTGAGATCACGAATTTTTTCAAAATCAGATTGTGGAACCGTAAAAACCAATTCATAATCTTCACCACCGTTTAAAGTAGTCATGGTTGGGTCTAAGTTAAAACTGCGCGCAGTATCCCAGGTTAGTTGGTCAATCGGAATTTTATCTTCATAAATGGTACATCCCAAATTGGATTGCTTGCAAATATGCTTTAATTCAGAAGCCAATCCATCACTAATATCCATCATGGCATGAGGCTTCAATCCATTCTCCTTCAGTAAAGTAACAATATCAACACGTGCTTCTGGTTTGAGTTGTCTTTCCAAAAGATAATCCAGACCTTCAAGTTGTGGTTGCATTTCTGGATTGGCGGTATATTCGCTTTTCTCTCTTTCTAAAACCAATAAACCAACATAAGCAGCTCCTAAATCACCAGTAACACAAACCAAATCACCTTCTTTGGCACCATGGCGATACACAATATCCTCCTCATTGGCCAAGCCTAGCACGGTAATTGAAATCACCAAGCCCGACTTACTTGAAGTGGTGTCACCACCCACTAAATCAACTTGATATTGCTTGCAAGCCAGCTTAATGCCTTTGTATAATTCGTCCACAGCCTCCAAACTAAAACGGTTGCTTATGGCGATGCTCACCGTAATTTGCGTTGGTATGGCATTCATGGCTGCAATATCTGAAAAATTAACTACTGCAGCTTTAAATCCAAGATGCTTTAGTGGCGCATAAGTTAAATCGAAATGAATACCTTCAACCAATAAGTCAGTGCTAATGAGTACTTTTTTATCTTTTGGATTGATAACCGCAGCATCGTCGCCCACTCCATAGATTGAAGATTCTTGTTCTAATTTTATCCCTTTAGTGAGATAATCGATCAATCCAAATTCTCCTAATTCTGATATTTCAGTTCTCTTTGTTCTGTCTTCAAACATATTCTATAATTTGTATGCAATAATCTACATTACGAGTGCGGTAGATAATTAAGCACTATTTTTTCTATATAAAAGCTTATAAATTTAGCTTTTTGTTGAGTGCTTTACCATTATTTGCTTTATTGACCATGATTGACATGGTTTTATACTCCACAAAAGCTTTTGAGGCATAAAAATAACCATCATATTTTTGGTCTATTCCCCAAGAATTTTTGATTTTATAATAAAGATTTCCGTTTTGGTCTTTTGCAGTTCCCACGATAAGCATACCATGGTCATCAGTAGTTTCGTAATTATCAAATGCTTTCTGTCTAACGTCTTGTGTGATAATTTTTTCAGTCCGAGGCTGATCGAAGGAGTATAATAATTTTGCTTGCTCCTTTTTATCTAATTTCTCCCATTTAGATTGCTCTAGGTCATTCATGCTTTTCGCTTCCACTTCAGGAACAATGGCTACGCCGTTTTTCCAAGAGAAACCTTTTTCGCTCACATCGGCAGCCCAACCTATTGTATAACCAGCTTTCAAATTAGCATCAATAATATCCATCATTTCGTTTAAAGGTAGGTTATACACATTGCCGTATGACCAGTTATCTTCCACTTCAATAGCAAATGCTTGGTAGTAAGGGTGATGAGTAAAAGAAGTAAACATGATATAATCATCAGGATTGATGTCCATATAATTGGTCATAAAAGTCTGAGGAGTATACTCTTTACCTAAATAATTGAATTTTTCAGGAATAGAACCTAAATAAGCACTAATTGCACCTTCAATAGCTTGTGGCCAAACAGGACTAAGTTTTTTGTTTTTATTTTCGATAACTGAATTAACCATGGCTAATAATAAAGCATCCATTTCGCCATGCACATTATTCTCTTCGCCATATTGTAAACCTTTATATACAGTGTCGGGCACCATACCATAAGCACGCATCACGTCAGTTACATCATTGATTGCGCCACCGCCACCAAAATTCAGCTTTCCATGCATACGAACGTACTTAATCGCCTTATCGTAATAAGAATGATGTACCACAAACATTTCTGACAAATTGGTCTCTGCTTTCCCCTTTCTAATCATTTCTGCTTCTATTAAAGCTAGGCCACTGTAGCTCCAGCATGTACCAGAACGATATTGATTTCTTACTCCGCTATGAGGAACATTAATTAACTCAGTGAATTGATAACCAACTGGTTTCGTTTCTTCAATTTTGTCAGTTTGTGCTGATAGGATTGTATTAAATCCCAAGAATAGGATTAATGCGCTTGTAAATAAAAATTTCATACTGTCTGTTATGATAAGTAAATATTGATAAATTAATTAATATGTTTTGGTTACATCTTCGTCAACCACAAGAATAAAATCAGCTTTGGTTAAATCTGAATCTTCCACTTTGTCAATGTTTTCTTGTTCTATAGTGGTAATTGTTGCAATTTTTAAATTAGGATTTGCTTGTTTCAAATACCAAATAATACTTTCATAACTTTCAGAATGATAGGATCCATTAAAATGGAAAAAGCATTTTCCGGGCTCCCAATTTTTAAGAATAAAATGAGCCATTGTAGCATCTTTTAAAGCTTGTGCTCTGGTGATATTGACCATTTTTGGACTAGCGTGGTCGCCCATCATCGCTAACATATTTTTGTAACAAGCCAAGGAATCGTCATATAGAATTGGCAAAGGAGCAATAAGCGCTTTGGCTTCGTCTGATAAAGAATCGAGTGCTTCAAGTCCTCCATTATTTACAATGGCAGCATATCTTCTGGGAACATTGGTGGCGATAAATGGAATTTTATTTTCAAGTGCAAAATCCAAAATAGGATTATAATCGGTAGCATCATTTTTCCATAAACGTGCCTGCTCTTTAAAATACTTATATGCCACAATACCGCTTATATATTCATCAACAATAAGTTGCTGATCAGATTCATACATCTCAGCACCCATTATGAACTGCGAACCTCTTTCGGCAAATAAAGATTTCGCTATTTCTAGCTCTAGCCAATGTCCTATGGCGTTATTATGTGACTCTCCAAAGAAAACAATATCAGCATCTTTAATTTGGTCAATCATTTTGGAATAATTCACATCTTTGCCTTTGCTGTTATAAAGTTGATAAGCTTTCTTATCTGCACTCATCGAAACGAGCAATAATGCTACTAAAACGGTTAAAATACTTTTTTTAAACATAATTTTATTTTTTTAAATGGTCAGCATGAAAATCAAAAGGGAGTAAATCGCAGGCTTGCTCAACAACAAAGGTCTTTCCACTTTCGCCATGCATAATTACTTTCATAGGTTTATTATTAAGGTGCTCATACTCAATCATTACCTGTCGGCATGCTCCACAAGGAGCAATAGGTGTTTCAGAATCGTGATGAGGCGAATTTACAGTAATGGCAATGGAATCAATTGCTACTCCTGGATATTGAGAAGCCGCAGAAAAAAGTGCAACTCTCTCAGCACAAAGCCCTGAAGGATATGCTGCATTTTCTTGGTTGCTTCCCCTTACAACTGTTCCGTTAGCCAGTTTAACAGCCGCACCAACTGCAAAATTTGAATAAGGTGAGTAGCTAGTTTTAACAGCCTCTTGTGCCTCTATAAGTAACTTTGCATCTTCCTTTGACATTTCCAAAGGGCTGCTATAACACATATATTCTATTGAAAATTTCCTTTTCTCCATGGTTAAAATTTGAGGGTCAAAATTACATAAAATCTGCTTTGATTAAATATATCAATTGTCTCTATCTTAAATCTCTAAATACCATCGGCTTGCGACTTTCGTTGGCGAATAATTGACTCTGTAAAATAGCTGGATTTTCAAAAGCAATTTCAGGAGCAACACGTAATTTTACTCGAAAGGAATCCTTTATTTTTCTAGCAAATTGCTCGCTCTGATCCAAACTTCCGACAATGATTTTTATCTCATCTGTTCCTAAATTTCCAGTGCTTACTTCCACTAAATAATTTTCAACGCCCTTCATTTCATTTAAAACATCATGAATGGCAGGCGGATAAAGCGATGTGCCTTTAAATTTCAACATCTGCTGCCTTCTGCCAATTACTGGCCCAAGTCGAATACTATTTCTACCACAGCTGCATGGCTCTTCGTAATGATAGCAAATATCACCCGTTTTAAAACGTAGCAAAGGCATGGCCTCCACTCCCAAAGTGGTAATGGTCACCTCTCCAGCTTCATTTTTTCCAACAGGAAGATTATTTTCATCCAAAAACTCCACAATAATCAACTCAGGATGATGGTGACCTCCTTGGCCAATTTCACATTCTGTGAATGCAGTTCCCATCTCCGTTGAGGCATAGGTAGAATATAATTCAATATCCCATTTTTCTTTGATTTTCCGACCTAAAGTATTTAAACTGAAATCCGTATTGCGAATGGGTTCTCCAATACAAACTGCTTTTTTTACACTCGTTTTATTGAGGTCAATTTGGTGTTGCTCAGCGTACTCAATCAGCTTTGGAATAAATGAAGGCACCGTTACCAAAGCCGTTGGATTATATCTTTTTATACTATCGAATTGCAATTTGGCACTTCCTGGCCCATTGCGTATAATTCCAGCACCGTGTTTTTTCAAACCTAAATAATAAGCCATACCCGCCATAAATCGCTTGTCCAAGGTAAGCATCAATTGGTAAATATCTTGCTCCGTGGTATTGGCGCAAGCAAAAGAAATATACTCATTATAAGTCAGTCGGTCTAAATCCTGATTGCTCATTGCAAAGGTGATTGGCTCGCCCAATGTGCCAGAAGTAGTTACATAATCAATGATTTTTTCTTCAGGAATGCATAGAAAATCTTTTCCGCTAATTTGTAAATCGTCTTTTGTAGTAACAGGTATTTTCTGTAGGTCAGAAATTGTTTTAATTGTTTTAATATCAATCTGATGATTACTGAACAAATCTTGATAAAAACGACTATTGGATTGTAAATAAACTAAGAACTCTTGAAGTTTTTCATTTTGATAAACTTCAATTTCAGCTAATGTTTTTAGTTCTATTTCTGGAATTCTATTTTCCATATTGCTCTTCAATTTCTTTTATTCTTTTATTAATTTTAATGCGCGAATTTTGATGTTCAATTTCGTATTTCAGCGTTTCGGTATAATAATATTTAGCTTCCTTAAAGTCCTTATGCTCGTAGAAATAATCTCCAATAAGCATATAAGTATAATAGTAATTGGGATTGGAAGAAATTAAATCTGAACTGATTTTATAAATATTCTCCAGCTTTTTTCCTTGATAAAGTGCCGTTTGAAGTTCTGATTTCAGATCTTTATAAACACTCATTTGTATATATTTTTCAGCGTTAAAATCTTGGTCTTCTGGAATTCGTAAACTATCAATTTGTAGGCTTTTTTGCAAACTACCGAATGCCTTAAAGTCATCCATATTATAAGCTAGATAATCACCCAATTGGTAAGGTGAAGTGGAAATCCAAAAGCGCTTTTTGTGGGGTTCAAAAATAATGCTATGATGAGAAATTAACTGATTCATGGCTTTTTCGTTTCCCATGCCAATATCTTGGTTATCAATACCACGTGTATCGCGTAATATTTCTGCTACTTGCAAATAGTCCGCTTGTGGTCGCTCTTTGATCAGTTGTTCACAACGCTTAAAACGATATACCGATGGCCCTTCTGCCATATCTTTTTGATTGGTTTCTGTAGACCCTAAAAGTTCACTTTGAAAGTGATTGGCACAAATTAAATAGGAATTATCTTGGCTATAAACGGCCGTGGCTTCTGACGTTTTCTCAATAATTATCGACCGATTATCTTGATCAGAAGCCACTTGAATGGATTCTGAAACAAACAGATTTCTCGTTTTGGCAATTGCAATGGCTTCATCCAAATTAGAGGCATATTGTAAAATTTCGCGAGCTAAAAGTGAAATAGGCATGGCCGATTTCGTCGGATATTCCGACTTGGCCGCATTAATAGTGACGGTTAAACCCTGCTCATTCATTCCCGAAACCACTCCAATAAAACTTGCCCAGCTGATATAGGTAAAGGTATAACCACTATCGGGTTTTACATTAATTACGATTTTATTTTCAGCAAACTGATCGCTCACGTAAAAATCGAAATTCCTGCCAATCAGCATATTGCTATCGCTAGTATTTTGATGTAATGCAAAAGAAGTGCAACCAACTAAAGCTAGATTTTGCAAGGCGTGGCCAATATCATGAGCCGCATGATAGTTTAGAATTCGCCGATAGGCAGGGCCAATATAATTATACTTGGGATTGCAAGAATGTGAGATACCGTAAATTTCATCTTTAAATTCCTGAGGAATATTTTCTTCTATATCGCGATTAAACCAAGCAATTAATCCTCTCAGAAAACGCACATAAGATTCAGAAGGTACCAATTGAAAAATCTTATTTACAAAAGCATCTTCTTGATATTCCATTAATTCAGCACTCAGTTTGCCATGAGCCAATCCTCGCTCATATCCGTTGCCTTCGAGATGCATTTCCCATAATCCCCAATCGTTTTTCCTTAGCCAATTGGGTCCAATACGATAATAATCATTGGCCACTTTCACCCGCTCCTGCTTTTCAAGTTCTGAATTAGAAACGCTAGGATGTCCCTGATCTACACGAAGATGAAAATACGCCAAGCTAAAACATAGGATTGCGTAAAGGATGATAAAAGTCCGTAAAAGAAAAGATTTTATTCGATGCATTGTTTGAAATTTCAAAGTGCAAATGTAAACTATCCGAACGAGTTGAGCAATTGGTTTCTTTGTATATGATTGGAGGGATTTGAGTTTATTTCAATTCGGTATTTTTTTTCAGATTCGATATAGAATCAAAAAATATCAAATATTTTTTTTAAATATTGATTCATTATTCCAATAATACTTTACAATTAGTGGAGTACAACTAACCCTCACTAAATTTGTTATTTCTACTTCCGGAACAAATCCTTCTTGAGCATTAAAATGAATTTCCTTTGGTTCATTTACTAGTAATTGATGATGTACTGACACATCTACAGCATCTCCATATTTATCTGGGATTGTATATCTCACATCATAGGTTCCTGCACCAAGAAATTTTAAAGATGCAGGTTTCATTTCCACTTCTTTTTTACAAGAGCTACTGAATATTGTAAATATTATTAATGTTAAAAATAGTATGTTTTTCATTTTTTGTATTATTAAGTTAGCATTGTGTGATTTACAATTTGTATACGTTTTTCAGACAGCTAAGACAACTGTTCTGTATTAGAAGTTGCCTTTTACTCTACTCTCAGCTACCATGCAAATTCTATCGCTAGTTTTATTCATAATCCTAAACATGCCGCGCATATCTATCTGATTTATAGTTTAATATTGATGGAACGTGAAGGGAACCGATAGCTATCGGGTCGCTCACCTGCGAGGGTAATATAATAAGAAATTAGAGTTTCTGCTAAATTGCATATTAACGGTCTTGATCTGTACAGTGAGGAAAAAATCTCTTCTATCCTTTCAATTTTTGATGAACCAAAACTAACGCTTTTTCACTTCTATTCACCGCCAAACTCTGCATTGTATTTATCTTTTGTTAGCTTTTTGTATTATTTTCATATAAGTCCACATTACTTTCTTTTTCGCAAACCCATATGTTTCTTGTAAATTTTAATTTTCCTCTTTTCTCAACTGAGCCGAAATCAGAAATTTTTAGTCCCGATTTCTTGATTAAGGTTTCAATATCAGAAATAGATACAATAACGATCCGAGAAGCTAATTTTGTTGCTGATTCTATAATATTTAAGGTAATTGTGTCATTTGAATAGCTGTATAAATTGTAAGGAAGGTCAATAATAACTGCATCGTACTTTTTGTCAAGGTCTTTAATATCTGAGTGATATACATTGGCAGTATAGTTATAGTGTGCAAGATTTTCTCTTGTGTGGTTAATAGCTTTCAAATTAATGTCACATCCTTCAATGTTGAATCCAGAAAAACAAGCTTCTAACATTACTGTGCCAACACCGCAACAAGCGTCTAATAGCTGATTGGTTTTATTTCCGTTCGATGCAATACTCACAAGAGTTTTAGCAATATTCTTACCTAATGAATTGCTAAAAGAACAAGGCTTATTCTTGTGCTTATGCCAGTCGGTATTGTGTTTTATTAAAATCCCGAAATACCAAATATTTTTATAATTGCATATAGAATAAATTATCGATGGAGTATAATAATCGGGGGCACCTTCTATACTATATCCGATATCTCTTAACTTATTAAGTCTATCGGCATATCCTGAAGAATCACCATCCAAAATCAGGTATTCAGCTTTAAATCCATCAATATGAATGTTATGTTTCTTGATGTTTTTTAACAGTTTGGAATAATCTTCTGAAGATGAAATAATCTCAAACCTATTTTTAATAAAAGGACTGATCGAAGGATCAACTTTGATATTCGAAAACAGTAAATTATTCTTTTCTTCAATAGCAAAAATTTGCCTTGATTCCAACTTACATAATTCGTTATGATGATGGTCGTATTTAAATGAATATATGTAGCGGTGATTGGGCATTTTTAGTTTCAAGTAGTTGTGAAATATTCTTAATTACATCAAATTGAAAAATTGAGACTAACGGTTAGCGGTATGTTTTTGTTGCGGATTTCAGAGCACTTCACTGTCAACCTGTGATGAAGTTTGAAGCGAGCCGCAGCCGTTGATTTCAGCAGTATCTCGGCAATAAAATATACCACATGGTGTATACTGGCAATTCTTTCATTATCATTAATTTCTCTTTTCAAATATAATATTCTTTGCTCTTGGATTATTTATTACAAGGCTTGTAATTGCTCCGTGTTCTTCTAAAAATGAAATTGATTGTATTAAACCTGAATTGCTTTTAAATATCAGGTCTTCTGAGTGTTCTAGAATTATATCTTCTGGGAATACTGTACTATGAATTATTAATTGCTCATTTTTATATTTAATTTCGTAATACACATCAAGTTCTCTTGAATAAAAATCCCCGATTAAATTGTCGTAATTGATATTTTCCTCTTTTTCGTCTTCCTCAACTCTCAATGCTAAATAACTATTGCCATTTTGTTCAAGTGTATGGCTGTTTACCTTTCCATTTCTTAAATGAAATACGAATTCAACTTTAGCTTCTTTTACAAAATATACTGAATCTGATTTGGCATATAATTTATAGTTGTTGTTATACATGTTTAAAAAATACTCATCACCTTCTTTGAAAAAAGTCAGATAGCAATCTTTGTCGTCAACCTGTTGGTATTTACCGGCAGACAAAGCGAAAAATTCATCGTTTATTTCTTGTTCAGTTGACACACTTTCTTTTGTTTTCTTCTCTGTCTCATCGCCAAATAAAATATCAGCAATGTCATTTAATATTTTTTTAGGGTTAAGTGTTCCATTATTACTTAAAATAACCACACCAACACTTTCTTCAGGAAAATAAACTATTCCTGAGCGGTAACCGCCCCAAGCACCATCATGATAATAAGCTTTCTTGTCTTTTATTTCAGTTATGTATAATCCATAACCATAATCTATGATTTTGCTATTGTTTAAATTACCTTTTTGCGTTATTTTATTAAAAGCATCATTGCCACCTAATATCTTACCATTAAAGTTAGTCAACCATTTTAACATATCAGCAGTGCTACTCATAAGCGAACTAGAACCAAAAGCACTGAGATTATTAGAAAAAGAAAGGTAATCTTTTCCATTATATACATAAGAATTAGCTATTACGTTTTCTTCTGAATTGTTACTTTCAACAAAGTAAGTATTGTCCATTCCTAAAGGAACAAATATGTAATCATGTGTCCAACTTTCAAATGATGTATCTGTAACTACTTCAACTATTTTTGCCAAAAGATTGTAATTGGAATTACTGTATGAAAATTCGGAGCCTGGAGTAAAGTTTAAACTTTCTTGTTTTTTAAGCATTTCATAAATATCATACAATGAAAGTGCTTCTTCGGGCTGCCATCCTTTCAACGCAAAAAGGGTAGGCCAGTCTCTAATACCGGAAGCGTGATGAACAAGTTGATATACTGTAATATCATTCATTACAATTGGCAAATCAGGTAAATACTTAATGATTTTATCATTCATATCTATTTTTCCTTTTTCTACCAAAAGAGCTATTGCCATTCCTGTAAATTGCTTGCTTGCAGAGGCTATATCAAAAATTGTGGTTTCAGTTATTGGCGATTTTTCATCTAAATTGGCAGAACCAAAATTCCCTTTATATAAGATAGAATCCTTCTTTGTAATAATTACGGACAATCCGGGCTTATTTTTTCCATTTAAATCTCTCGATTTATTAAAAACTTGCTGTTCAAAGTATGAATCTAATTGTGGTTTCAACTCCTTTTCCTGTGTCGACTTGCACTGTATAAGACTAATAATTACAATTAATCCTAGTACAAGTGTTCCAATTTGTCTCTTTTTCATCATGATTATTTTTGTTTATATTAATCTAAAAATGTGCTAAACTGTTTTCTTTTGCTTGCATACAACATGTTTATATCAAAAATCTTCCAAAGGTTAATCCTGAAAATATAAGGATTGTAATTAATCATAATGAAATTTAGTTTTCATTTAGTGAAAAGCAAATTTAAACAAAACATTCACACAATCCTTGAAAAAAGGAAATTATTAAACCTAAGGTATGCATAGAAATAAGGTATCAGCCATAGCAGCTTCAGTGCTTTGCAAACCTATAACCTTTGTGCAAAGCTCTTCCATAATTAATGAACCTAAGCTAGCAAACCCTTAATCTTCAAAATCAGATTTCAATAATCAAGCTTTTCATTTATCAATTGATAGCCGTATTTTTACAATAAATATCATTAATGAACTGATTTAAAATACTTAATTTTGTCGTGATAATGAACAGATTATGTGTCATTATAGTTAGCTAATTGTTAGTTAGTTAACGATTTGTTTTTTTATAATATACTGAAATATATAAAGTTTTATGCAAAACAATCAAAAAGATAAAATGCTTTTTAATGAGTTCCCAAAAATTAGCACCCAGCAGTGGAACGATAAACTGAAAGTAGATTTAAAAACAGAGGATCCAAAGGCTAAATTAGCTTGGAAAATTAGCGAAGGCCTTAGCGCAGATGCAATATACCGTGCTGAAGATCTTACTGATATCGATTATTTAGAATCCATACCTGGTGCAGCACCTTTTCATAGAGGTACTAAAACAGATAATAATTGGACTGTTAACCGAATTATCGAAACTGGCGATGTTGAGGAAGCCAATAAAATTGCTTTAGACGCCATCAAAAGAGGCGCAACTTCTGTTGAGTTTAATTGCTCGCAAGTTCGAAAGGCAGATAGCATAGCACATCTGCTAAAAGGCATTGATTTAGAAAAAATTGCAGTACGATTTGATAAGCCGATGAGTTTTAAAATTATACTCGTGCATTTCCTTGCTTATGTGGAAAAACATGGTATTGATAAGTCTAAAGTACAGGGTTCTTTTAATTGGGACGCCATGGCTTACCGATTAATCAGCGGACAATATTATCAAACTTTGGATGACAATATCAACGAATTAAAATTTCTGATTGAAGAAGTTGATCAGCATTTTCCTAATTTTAAAGTGTTAAGCATTAATGCACAGCATTTTCATAATGGAGGAGCATCGGCAGTTCAAGAATTGGCTTTTACCATTTCTGCTGCTGTAGAATATACTTCGAGATTGCTTGATAAAGGAATTTCAATGGCTTCAATTTTGAAGCATATACATTTCAGAATGGCGATTGGCTCAGCATACTTTCTCGAAATTGCCAAGTTTAGAGCATTGAGATTTCTTTGGGCAAAAACTATTTCTGCCTTCGACTCAGAAATGGAATGCCAAGCACAAGCTTATATTCATGGAATTAATGGTGCTTGGAACAAGAGCATTTACGATCCTTATGTCAACCTTTTGCGTACCACTACCGAAACTATGTCTGCAGCAATTGCTGGTGTTGACATCATGAGTATTAGCGCTTTCGATAGTTTATATCGCTTCGAAAATATTATTTCATCTCGAATTGCTCAAAATCAGCAGATTGTAGTTAAAGAAGAGGCTCATTTTGATAAAGTGGTAGATCCCGCTGGAGGTTCTTATTATATCGAAAACTTAACCGATTCATTGATTAGCAATAGCTGGAATTTATTTAATGATGTTGAAGATTTAGGCGGTTATGCCAAAGCAATGGAAGCGGATTTTATTAAAAATGAAATTGCAATTTCTGCTGAGAAGTTAGAGATGGATGCTGCTACTCGTAAATTGAATATTTTGGGTACGAATCAGTTTCCAAATCAGAACGAGGAAATGTTGAATCAAATGGAGCGCCCAGCAAAAAATACACCTGCTGGTTTACGTTTAGGAAGATTGGCACAGGTATACGAAAGCCTGAGAATGGATACCGAAAAGTATTTTGAAGCCAAGGGAAAGCGCCCAAAAGTAGTTTTGATGTCATTTGGAAATTTAACCATGCGCAAAGCTAGAGCCGGTTTTATGTCCAACTTTTTTGCTTGTGCAGGATATGAAATTATTGAGCAAGAAAATTGCTCATCAGCTGTTGAAGGATTAAAATTTGCCCAAAATATGGAAGCCAATATTATTGCTCTTTGTAGTGCTGATGATGAATATCTTGATTTTGCCAATTCATTGACAGAGGCCATTAAAAAATCTAAAATAAAACCAATTATTGTTATTGCTGGAAATCCAGTTGATGCAATTGAAGGACTACAATCTATTGGAATTGTGGATTTTATCCATGTAAAAACCAATGTATTGAAGAGTTTGCAAGAATTTCAGAATAAACTTTTATTGAAATAAACTAAAGCATACGAACATATGAAACGAGCATGACAAATTTTAATCTTAATATGACCCACGAGGTCATGGTTAAAATATTGTCATGTGACTGCATATCACCAAAACAAAAATTATTAGCATATGAAACCTAATTTTAGGAATATAAATATAAAAGAGGCCTCTCAAAGTAATCTTAAATTACAAGAGCAAGAGGCTTGGAAAACTGCCGAGCAAATTGATGTAAAACCCGTTTATACTGCAGCTGATTTGGATAATATGGAACATCTGAATTATGCAGCTGGTATCGCACCTTTTTTACGTGGGCCTTATTCGTCGATGTATGTGAGCCGCCCTTGGACCATTCGCCAATATGCAGGTTTTTCAACTGCAGAGGAGTCTAATGCATTCTATCGCAGAAATTTAGCAGCAGGTCAAAAAGGTCTTTCTGTTGCCTTCGATTTAGCCACACACAGAGGTTATGACAGCGATCATGAGCGTGTTACTGGCGATGTAGGAAAAGCTGGAGTTGCTATTGATTCTATCTTGGACATGAAAATTCTTTTTGGAGAAATTCCTTTGGATAAAATGTCCGTTTCGATGACTATGAACGGTGCGGTATTGCCTATTTTGGCTTTTTATATTGTTGCTGCTGAGGAACAAGGTGTAACTTTGGAACAATTGAGCGGAACCATTCAAAATGATATCCTCAAGGAATTTATGGTTAGAAACACGTATATTTATCCGCCACAAGCTTCCATGCGAATTATAGCAGATATATTTGAGTTTACTTCGCAATATATGCCCAAGTTCAATTCTATCAGCATCAGCGGATACCATATGCAAGAAGCTGGAGCGACCAATGATATTGAGTTGGCTTATACTTTGGCCGATGGTTTAGAATATTTGCGAGCAGGAATTAATGCAGGTATGGATATCGATAGTTTTGCACCTCGTTTGTCATTTTTCTGGGCAGCGGGCATGAACCATTTTATGGAGATTGCAAAAATGCGTGCCGCTCGCATGATTTGGGCTAAAATTGTAAAACAATTTAATCCAAAGAATCCAAAATCAATGGCATTGCGTACTCATACTCAAACTTCTGGCTGGAGTTTAACGGAGCAAGATCCATTCAATAATGTTACACGTACTTGTGTTGAAGCTATGAGTGCTACTTTGGGTCACACCCAATCTTTGCACACCAATGCTTTGGACGAAGCGATTGCTTTGCCAACTGATTTTTCGGCACGTATTGCACGTAATACACAGTTGTTTATACAACAAGAAACTCAAATTACTCGCGCGGTAGATCCTTGGGCTGGTTCTTATTATGTTGAATCTTTAACTCATGAAATTGCTCAAAAAGCTTGGGCATTAATTGAAGAGGTAGAGAAATTAGGTGGTATGGCCAAGGCTATAGAAACCGGAATTCCTAAAATGCGTATTGAGGAAGCTGCAGCGCGTAAGCAAGCTCGCATCGACTCTGGTAAGGAAACTATTGTAGGTGTAAATAAATACCGTTTGGAAAAGGAAGATCCAATTGATATCCTCGAAGTAGATAATAATACGGTAAGAGATTCTCAAATTAAGCGTTTAGAATTATTACGTAGTGAAAGAAACCAATCTGATGTAGATGAAGCATTGAATAAGTTATCTTTGTCGATGGAAAAAGGCAAGGAGAATGGTAATTTATTGGAATTAGCTATTGATGCCGCTCGCAAACGGGCTACATTGGGCGAAATTTCAGATGCAATTGAGAAAATTTCAGGAAGATATAAAGCCGTGATAAGAAGTATTTCAGGAGTGTACTCATCAGAATCGCAAAATGATGAGAAATTTAAAAAGGCAGTAGAATTGGCAGATCAATTTGCTGAAAACGAAGGTCGTCGCCCTCGTATCATGATTGCCAAAATGGGGCAAGATGGTCACGACCGCGGAGCGAAAGTGGTTTCTACAGGTTATGCCGACATCGGTTTTGATGTGGACATCGGACCATTATTTCAAACTCCTGCTGAAGCAGCCCGTCAAGCGGTGGAAAATGATGTGCATGTTTTAGGCGTAAGTTCTTTAGCTGCTGGTCATAAAACATTGGTTCCACAAGTAATAGCAGAGCTTAAAAAGCAAGGCAGAGAAGACATTATGGTAGTTGTGGGAGGTGTAATTCCTCACCAAGATTATCAATATCTTTATGATGCTGGCGCTGCGGCCATTTTTGGACCTGGCACTGTGATTCCAGAAGCGGCGATACAAATGTTGGAGCTTTTGATCGAAATGCGGAAATAAAGTCTGTCAATATGAAACAATGTTTCCGATAGGAAAATTAAATACAATTTAACGCCCTGCCTTTGGTAGGGCGTATTTTTGGAAATAGTTTTTTGAATAGAAAAATACTTTACTTTTGAAATTCACTAATCACTATTCACCTATGAAACCACAAGTGCTTTTTTTATCTATCAACAAAGATGCTATTCACTTCCTGCTTTTCAGTGGAAAGATGGTGGATATTAGCAATAGAGATGGGAGTATTTTATAGTTGTAAGCTTTTTAAAAAAGACATGAAACTACTGATTACCATAATTTTTGCATTGATTTTTAACCTGACTTTTGGACAAAATATTCAAAACGATACGATAGTCAATAGCTATATCAAGAGACTTGTGGACAATGGAATAGATACGATTCTGATTTATGAGAAGGGATGTGTTGGTTGCAAGGATTTGGTAGTTATGCTAAAAGATGATTCGTGCTTTTACTATGGCAAACCAATTATTTATAACATTTTTTGGAAATTCAATGGATTGAGTTATGCTTCTATATTAAGTAAATATGATTGTTATGAGTATGATACTATTCCTTATGACATGGGATTAATATGGGATTTATACTTTAAAAACAAAAAGCTGATTAAAAATGAACGAATATTGCCACCATCCTATATTGTCAAGAATGATACTTTTTTTGTAGACATTGACCATTATTCCTATTCTCATATTATGATTATCGACAAAAAAGAGACTGTGGACTATGAAATAAATGACTTTTATTTCAGCAAAACAATTGATGAAATAAACAAAAATATAAATTATGAACATAATTCTAAATCGTTTCGAAAAAGACTACAGATTCAAATAGGAAACGAGATTAAAAATATTAAAGATAATGAACTGATAAAAAAAACGGCTTACAATAAATAGAACTATATGCGGTCGGCAAGGCCCAGCATGGAGTAAAGGCCAATTAGCACAAAGCTAAAAACTATATACTTAGCATTAGCTTTGGAGTTTAAGGAAGAAAATCTAGGAGAGTAGTAAATATGAATGCATTCTAAAAATAGTAAAACAAAATATAGCTTTTAAATAATATGCCTCAAAAATTAGATATAATAAATATAGGAATCAAAGCAAACACTATCCTTGCAAACATTGGTGCTTTTGTAATAATTTTCAGCTTTATTTCTATGTTTGCCTATTTTTCGTGGCAGGCATTATTCATTTTTAGTCTTAGTCTGTTGATGGTTTTATTACCCCATAAAATCCAACTTGATTATTCCAATCAGACATACAAAATCTATCAAGACTTCTTTATTATTAGAGCAGGTAAAAATTTACCTTTCAGTAACCTATTAGCTGTGCATCTAAGGAAATCGGCTACTTCTGGATTATTGCAATCTACTTATAGAATAAGTCCATATAGTACGAGTTCTTTTGATGTAGTATTAGCCGTAAAAAATGCTGAATCCATTTTGGTTGGTGAATTCAAAGACCATCATGGAGCGCTTAATGAAGCTCTATCTTTATCGCAAAAGCTTAAAATTGATTTTATTGATGAAGTTGAGAATGCCTTAAAAAATAGTAAGGAAAAAAGGAGAAGTGGGAACTTGAATTATTCCGCTGGTATCAGACAAAAGAGAAGATGAAAAAGGTTATTTTGCATTTAAATACTCAACTTATCATACAAGCAAGTATAAGACGAGGAAAATCAGGAGCTAAAAAAATACGAAGCCTCTTCACTAGCTAATGTTAAAACTATTAATAAGATTAGGTACGGGCGCATAATCTGGATAAAAATTGCTCTAAATGTATTTCTGTAATCTTTAAAACTTAGCTAATCGAACATCATCGCAACCATTTTTTTATTGTTCACATTTACTTTTACATTACCTTTGGGCTTTGAATTTTTTATCAATAAAATTCGCATAAATACATATCAATCAGTACCCATGGAGAATTTTGTAGTATCAGCACGTAAGTATAGACCCGCAACTTTTGATTCTGTAGTTGGACAAGGAAGCATCACTTCTACCTTGAAGAACTCCATTAAAAACAATCATTTAGCACAGGCATTTTTATTTACAGGACCTCGTGGAGTTGGTAAAACAACCTGCGCGCGTATATTTGCAAAAACCATTAATTGTACCAATCTTAATGATGCAATGGAGCCCTGCGATGAATGTCAGTCATGCATTTCATTCAATCAAAGCAATTCTTTTAATGTTCATGAGTTGGATGCTGCTTCTAATAATTCTGTTGAGGATATTCGCAGATTGGTAGAGCAGGTGCGGATTCCGCCACAGGTTGGAAATTACAAAGTGTATATTATTGATGAGGTTCATATGTTGTCGCAAGCTGCTTTTAATGCTTTTCTAAAGACTTTGGAAGAACCACCAGCTTATGCTAAGTTTATTTTGGCCACTACCGAGAAACATAAAATTATCCCCACTATTCTTTCGCGCTGCCAAATCTACGATTTTAATAGAATAACCGTAAAAGACATTGCTGATTATTTAGCTTATATAGCAGGCAAAGAGGGTGTTATAGCAGAGGAAGAAGCTTTGTTAGTGATGGCCCAAAAGGCCGATGGCGCTATGCGTGATGCACTTTCTATATTTGACCAAATTGTGAGTTATACAGGTAAAGATATTACTTACCGCGCTACAATTGAGAACTTGAATGTGCTGGATGTTGAATATTATTTTCAGCTTGTTGAACTATTCTTAAGAGGTGATATATCAGGCAGTTTAGTCATTTTTAATGACGTAGTCAGCAAAGGTTTTGACGGTTTGCATTTTATCAATGGATTGTCTACACATCTTCGTAATATATTGGTTGGCAAAGATCAACAAACTATTGCATTGCTCGAAACCAGCGATGGAATTAAATCGCAATATGCCCATCAAGCCGCTAAATGTGATTTACGTTTTTTGGTTTATGCATTAGATCTCAGCACAGCGGTAGATTTATCATATAAAATGGCGTCAGATAAGCGACTTTTGATTGAGCTTAATTTAATGAAAATGTGTAAGCTCAACCACCCATTTGCTGCGGTTGAAGCCACAGCCATTGAAAAAAAAAAGTCTGATGAGATAAGCAGTACTGCTACAACTACTATTCAGGAATCAATAAAGCAGCAAGCTAAACCAATTCCTGCAACTGTAACAGCTCCAATTCCTGAAAAAGAAGCTCCTAAAAAAATAGCAGAAAGCACCCCACCAGAAAAATCGATTAATGCTGAGCAAAGCATTAATACTCCTACGCAAGAAACGGTAGCTAGCGAGCCCGAAATTAGTAATATTAGTCAAGCCGAACCAAGCCCTGCACGAGTGAAGCGAACTCGTGGAATAAGTATTTTACAGAGCATGTCGGAAGCCAAAGTTGAACCCGAAAAGGTAAATCTGGAAGACGCCTTAGGTCAGAAATTTGAGGTGGTAGAAAAAAACATCAGTACTGAGGATTTTTCCATCGCCATAGAAAAATACATTCAACTTATTTCTAAAGAAAAGCCCGCTTTTGCATCCGCTATTCAGTTGGATAATATCGATTTTTTGCCAAATAATGAGGTGCTGTTAAACCTTAACAATACGGCTATGGATGATACCGAATTGAAATACAACTTGCTGTTTTTTCTAAAGAAAGAGCTTGATAATCAACAAATACAACTTTCAACAATTATACAAGAAGCTAAAATAGAAGCGCAAGCCACTAGTATGGATTTGTATAATAAAATGGTTGAGAAAAATCCTTTGGTTGACAAATTACGTGAGCAGTTGGATTTGGATTTTATGTAGAAAAAGGCAGAGTAAAAAGATTCCTTGAAGAGGGAAGCGGAGGATTGATTTATTTTAAGTAAAAAGGCAAAAGTAAAAAACTAACGGATTTATATTAATAGCAAAGCAAAAGAGCTCTGTGCCACTGTGCAAAAAACATTAAATAAAGTAAACAATAAACCCATGAAGATACTTTGTATTTATAATCCCAATGCAGGTGGAGGAAGAGCCTTAGACCATTTGGAGGAAGTAAAATCCTTATTTTCCAAGTACGCCATTGATGCAGAAATTATCTCTACAAATCACCCCAATCATTCCTTCGACATTATCGAGAAAACTGATTTATCAGTCTATTCAGGTATTGCTGTTGCTGGAGGTGATGGTACTTTTTTTAATGTTCTAAATGCCTATCTAAAAAAACCTGATTCTCAAAAAATCCCACTCGGACTACTTCCTGTTGGAACAGGAAATTCATTGTCTCGGGATATTTTAGGAGAAGAAGGGAAATTGGAGGATTTTGTAAAACTAATTAAAGATGGTAAAACAAAAAGCTTTGATATTGCAGAAGTTAAATCCGAAAAGCAAACCTTTTACTATGCTAATATGATGGGCTTTGGTTTCATCAATGATGTGATTGAAACCGCCTCAAAACTTAAAATGTTTAAGCAGTTTGCCTATACTTTGGGTGTATTATACAATACCATTAAGCTCAATACTTTCGATTTAAAAATGACAGTGGATGGAGAGGAACTTAATCTCGATAATGTATTTGTTATCATTTCCAATTCAAAATATACAGGAGGAAACTACCTCATTGCCCCAAAAGCTAAAATTGATGATGGCAAATTGGACCTAATTATTCTCAATAAATTAAGCAGAATTAACCTTTTAAAAACCTTCCCAAAGATATTCGACGGCAGCCATGTTGATTCTAAATTTGTGGATTATCTGCATGCTAAAACGATCAAGTTAGAAGCAAAAGTTCCAAAATCCTTATCTCCTGATGGGGAAATATTTGGTGAGTTTCCGGTGGAGATTTCTTGTATTTCTGCTGGAGTGGAGATTTTTGCTCGTTGATAATAAAACCAGTCTAAATGTACATTGAACGCAGACCAATTTTAGAATTGAAGTAAAATACGTCTCAACTATTTTTGAAATGCAACTGGTCATTTCAAATGTTTATAATTTTTTAGTGGTGATTCCAATAACTATTGCAAGAAAGGTCCTTATAATCAACAGCTTGCGTGTTAATTTATTCATGAACGTTTCATATTAACTAATAGGCATGACTTTTGTTAAATGGTCAAGTCAAAAATTTATTTTTAACTACAAGGCTAAAACAGACTTTTTTATATTTTAATTATATCAATGAAACAATTTCTCTTAAACTTTTGTACGCTATTAATTTTCCTATCTTCAACCATAGTCCTAAACGCTCAAACTCCAGTTAGAAATAGTGAAGGCTATGTATTAATTGACTATAACGGGAGAGTCATTACCAAATTCACGTATGATTTTATTGGTGAAGAATTCAGCAACTATTTTGTAGCTGTAAAAAATGGTCGCTGGGGATATATCGATGATATTGGAAAAGAAGTAATTCCTTTTGAATACGACGTCACTTATCCTTTTAACGGAAGTTTTGCACTTGTCGGCAAAAGTGGATATTACTATCATATCAATAAGCTGAATCAAAAGCTGGACACATTAAATTGGCCAAAATCACCCTTGGTTTACCAAAGGAATTTATTGCTGTCGAATGAGGCAAAAAACAGAGTCACATACTCAGATGGAACTATCGCACTTGCAAGCCAGCATGAATTGATTTTTTCTGAAAGAAGCGGAATCATTGAATGGAAAAAAGAGCTTGATTCTGTATATTTATACACAATGCCATTGGGAACACACAAGATTCGAATTGCTGAAAAATATGCAAATGTTGATTCGGTCGTTATCACTCATCAAGGGTTTTTATGTTTGGTAAGAAAAGAAAAAGGAAAGTCTGTGATTTCAATTTATGGAGATTATGAAAAATTGATGCTCCAGATACCAACACAAGAAACCGATCTTAAGAAAATAAGACTAGTTTGGAATAAATATGTTTTTTGGCCTGAGGGCTCCGCATTTTATCAAGAAACCCTATTCGGACAAGAAGTCCATTACCCCATGCAATATGTTAGCCGAATTGGTAGTAATGTGAAAACCAATTATGTGTTTCAGCTTTGTGATAAGTATGAAAAAGATAAAATGATGCTGCTTCCCAATACAGAAAAATGGATTCAGTTTAATGGAAATTACATAACGGGTAGCCGAATTTTTGATGATATAGTCACTGGAGATCAAACTTATACGCCTGTTAAAGTTGACAGGGCTTGGTATCTACTCAACAGACATGAAGACACTTTAGGTATTACAAAATTCAAACATATTCATCATATTGGAATGGATAAAGGGCGGTTTTTTGCTAGCACTCAGGATCCTAGTACTAGTGATGAAAAATGGGCTTTTGTAAATTTAAAAAATGGAACAATAACTGAAGAAGTATTCGCAATCCCGTTAAAAAATACTCATGTCTATGATTTATATGAGAATCCTGAAATATACCATTGGGATGAATTATTGAACAAAGTAATTAAAGATGGCAAGGAAGTTTTTATCGATAAAAATGGAAACATCATTTGGACAAACCCTAAAGAAACAGCAATAACTGCCAATGACTTTTTTGGTACTGATTTCATATTTCGATTTGGCAATTTCAAAAGTATTCCTAAAAATCAGAATTTTAATAAAAAGCAACTATCGCTTAAACTAGAAATTATTCCTAATGGCATCAATGTAATACTAGCCAATACTTCAAATAAAAAAATCATTATAGAAGTACAGGATAACTATTTTAGAGCATCACTTGAATATAAAAATAGGGATGGATTATGGGAAACAATTGCATTCTTGCCTCCTTCATGGTGCGGAAATTCCTATTATCCTTTGGAATTTCCTGCAGAAAAAATGACCCATACAAAAATCATTTTTCCCAAAGGAAATTCTCAAACGGTGCTGAGAGTTAAAATTCTGAAAGGTGATGGAACTTTTCTTGTTTCGAATGAAGTAAGTGCTAGCACAAATGAAGGCAAGTTGTGGGTAGCCAAATATTATGATGGTTTTGGATCTGAGACCAAAGAATTAAAGTAAATTTGATAATTCAGACTTTTTAAAAAACAGCAGTTTTTATCGCAATCCCTTAACTACAGAAACAGCCGCAATAAATTCCTTCAGATAAAAGGGCTCAAAATATGCCACATCAACGAATTCCTTTTGCTGAAACTTCTGATATGAAAGCTGCACCATGCCTAAAGCACTGGCTTCTGCTTGGTCGAAAAACAGGGCGTTTTTGTGCTGAATACTTTCCTGGCATTTTTCAGCACCGTCGCCAAAAAAGACAATCACTTGCTTCTCTAATTCTTCCACAAAACTCTCATTGTCAATCACAATAGCACGAATTTCATCTATTGCATTTAGCTCTTGGTCAAAAGCCTGAGAATATACTTCCATTCTTCGTGCATCAATCAAGGGGCGAAATATTCCATTGAAATCCTGATTATAAAGACTTAGTGCATGGGCCGCCATACTTTGCAAAGTGCTAATGGCAATTAGCGGGATATCCAGGGCATAACATAAACCCTTAGCCGTAGATGTACCAATGCGTAAACCTGTATATGAGCCAGGGCCTTCACTAATAGCAATGGCAGATAAATCACGGTATTGCAATTTATTACGTTTTATTAAATCATCGATAAATACAGCCAAGTTTGCGGCATGTGCATTCCCTTCGCTGCTTTCGTGATGATCTATAAGTTGTCCATCTTTCGATAAGCTTACACCGCATATTTTGGTGGAGGTTTCTATATTTAGGAGGTACATTTTGGAGTCAAGTTTGGGAGTCATAAGTTATGAATTAGTTAATGCTTCAATAACTTAGACTGATTATTTATAATATATCTTTATCAATCTTTAAAATCCTTTAAGATGTTATAATTCCGAAGGATTCCTGTTCGCTGCAAAGATAATATTTTTCAAAATCACTTAGTGCTTTTCTTTGTCCTTAAGTAAACTCTTGTCCCAAAAGCTCATTTCATGACGTCATTATATTTAACCCATAGTTTCATATCGTGGGGTGCTGGAATGCTATCTGGACCTCCATAATAATGATATGTTAAATATTTACAGGCATCAGGAGCAAGATTGCAGGTGCGTGTTACTGCTGTAATTTCTCCATCATTTACTTGAAATAAATACTGAGTAGGGGTTAATTCAATATTAATCTCAATAGCTTCATCATTCTTCAAAAGCTTCTCAACTTGAATGCGAGACAAGGTCAAAAGTGTGTAGTTTTCATCTAGACTTCTAAGACCATTATTATAAACATAGGTTTTAAAACTCAATGAGTCAATCAGTTCTCCCTGTACATCATTGGTAATCGTTTGGTAAGAAACCCTAGCAGAATTTTGATGAATTTGATCTTCGTAAAATCCTACTAATTTACTCTGAAATGAGCCTTCATTGGTTACAAACAATGAGGTATCCAATTTTACGGAAACGCTAAATATAGAAGAAGTAAAGGAGGTAATGTCTAATACAGTATGGTCATCATGATAATGTGAGCCTTGCCTCACCATCTGCAATTGATAAACCTCGTAGGCATCTTCTTGGATGGACTTTTCGCAGCTGGACAATAATACCACAGCAGCCACTATAAATAAAAAGATTTTTAAATTCATATGTCGACAAAAATAATACATTTTACTATAGAAACCTAAAAAGAAGGAAAAATGATCTGACTAGATATTAGGTTCTTTTTTGAATCAGTATGAATTGAAATATTTTAAAATTATTTCACAAATTAATATAAGATTGATTACCTTTGATACTATCAAATGATACTATCACAAATCATGAAATATGAAACCACCATATGAAATAACAGGGGAAATCTTAAAATTAGTTTCTTCAATTGCTGAGCAAGTTGGGGAAATTAAGTCTGCACGACTTTTAAAACCACCTCAGGAATTAAGAAAGAAAAATCGTATAAAAGCAATCCAATCTTCTCTTGAAATTGAAGGTAATACTCTGACTATAGAGCAAATAACAGATATAACTAATGATAAAAAAGTTATTGCTCCAAAGCAAGATATTCTTGAAGTACAAAATGCTATTCAAGTTTATTCTTTGTTAAATACTTACAATCCATATAAATTAAACTCATTATGTTCTGCTCATGGCGTTTTGATGAGAGGATTATTAGATAAACCTGGTCAATTGCGAACATCTTCAGTTGGCATAGTTAAGGGAAATGAATTGGCTCATTTAGCACCTCCAGGCGATATGGTTTATCCTTTGATGAAGGAATTATTTGAGTATTTAAAAAATAACGACGATTTGATTTTAATAAAAAGCTGTGTATTTCACTATGAGTTTGAATTTATTCATCCATTTATTGATGGAAATGGCAGGATGGGACGCTTGTGGCAAACTATGATTCTAAAAGATTATTCGCCAGTATTTGAATTTTTACCCATCGAGCTTCTAATTAAAGAGCGACAACAAGAATATTATAATGCTTTAGGAAAGTCAGATAATCAAGGTACTTCAACAAGTTTTATCAAGTTTATGTTGGAAATTATTCATGCAGCCCTGGAAGGTTTGTTAATGACCCAAAACCTGACTATAAGAGATACGGATAGAATAGAATTATTTAAGGATATAATAAACCAAAATGAGTTTTCAAGACAAGAATATTTGAGACATAATAAAGAAATATCGTCTGCAACCGCAAGTCGTGATCTGAAAAATGCGGTTGATAATGGAGTGTTAATCAAAAAAGGAGATAAGAGATTAACTACTTATCAGTATAAAAGCTAATGCTTTCTGCCCTCAATATTAATACAAATTTCAAGTATATAAAATCCAAAATAAAGTCCTTCTGGTTTCAGAAGGACTTTATTAATTTCACTGCTCCAAACAATCGAAGCATATATTTACTTTAAAAAAAGCGAGATTACATCATTGGCATTCCGCCGCCCATTCCGCCCATGCCACCTGGCATTGACATCTCTTCACTCTTCTCTTCTGCAATAACAGTTTCTGTTGTCAATAACATTCCTGCAATTGATGCTGCATTTTCAAGTGCTACACGAGCCACTTTTGCTGGGTCAATTACACCTGTTGCAAATAAGTTTTCGTAAGTATCAGTACGTGCATTATAACCGTAGTCACCTTTACCTTCGCGTACTTTTTGTACTACTACTGATCCTTCTCCACCTGCATTGGCAACAATCTGGCGAAGAGGCTCTTCGATAGCACGTTTTACGATTAGCATACCCAATTTCTCATCTTCGTTGGCAAAATCCATATTATCCAGATTTTCGATAGCACGGATAAAAGCAACTCCTCCACCAGGAATAATTCCTTCTTCAACTGCCGCACGTGTTGCGCTCAAAGCATCTTCAACACGGTCTTTCTTCTCTTTCATTTCCACTTCACTTGCAGCTCCAACATAAAGTACAGCAACACCGCCAGCCAATTTAGCCAAACGCTCTTGAAGTTTCTCCTTATCGTAATCTGAAGTAGTTGTTTCAATTTGTGCCTTAATCTGATTAACTCGAGCCGCAATATCTTCTTTGGTTCCAATACCATTCACAATTGTAGTATTGTCCTTATCGATTACAATCTTTTCGCATTGACCAAGCATATCTACAGAAGCCGTTTCCAACTTCATTCCTTTTTCTTCCGAAATAACAATACCACCGGTTAAGATTGCAATATCTTCTAACATTTCCTTACGACGATCGCCAAAACCAGGAGCTTTAACAGCAGCAATTTTTAATGAACCACGTAAACGATTCACTACCAAAGTAGCTAATGCTTCTCCGTCGATGTCCTCAGCAATAATCATCAAAGGACGACCAGACTGTGCCACTGGCTCCAATACTGGAAGTAAATCCTTCATAGTAGAAATCTTTTTATCATAAAGCAAGATAAAAGGATTTTCTAAAACAGTTTGCATTTTCTCAGTATCGGTGATAAAATAAGGAGAAATATAACCTCTGTCAAATTGCATTCCTTCAACCACTTCCACTGAAGTATCTGTACCTTTTGCTTCTTCAACAGTAATAACGCCTTCCTTAGTTACACGTAGCATTGCTTGAGCAATTAATTCACCAATGGTTTCGTCATTATTGGCTGAAATACTAGCAACTTGCTTGATTTTTTCATTACTGTCACCAATTTCTTGAGACTGAGCTTTAATACTTTCAACAACTCTCAATATCGCTTTATCGATTCCACGCTTTAGATCCATTGGGTTGGCACCTGCAGTAACATTTCTAAGTCCCACATTAACTATTGATTGAGCCAAAACGGTAGCGGTAGTAGTACCATCACCAGCATCATCATTGGTTTTAGAAGCCACTTCTTTAACCATTTGAGCACCCATGTTTTCGAAAACATCTTTCAATTCAATTTCTTTAGCTACTGTAACACCATCTTTGGTGATTATTGGTGAGCCGAAAGATTTACTAATAACCACATTACGACCCTTTGGACCTAATGTAACTTTCACTGCATCTGCTAATTGATTCACTCCGCTTTTCAATAAATCGCGAGCTTCAATGTTAAATTTAATTTCTTTTGCCATGATTCTTTTTATGTTTTATGTTTTGAATTTGTTAGCTAATTCCTGAAAAAAATCAGTCTTTGTAGCTAAGTCTTAACAAAACTTGATATTTAAAATAAATAAAAAATATTATAGAAAATTAATTTCTTAAATAGTTGCTAAAATATCACTTTGATTAAGGATAAGATAATCAACACCCTGCTCAGTGATTTGAGTTCCAGCATACTTTGAATAAAGTACAGTCTCTCCTTTTTTTACTTCCATCTTCTCTTTTTCAGTTCCATTACCAACAGCCATAACGATAGCTTTTTGTGGTTTTTCTTGCGCTGAATCTGGAATAATTATTCCCGAAGCTGTTTTTTGCTCTGCAGCAACAATTTTCACTAAAACTCTTGCGCCTAACGGCTTTATACTAATTTCTGACATCTTATGTATGTTTTTAAGGTTTGTTAAATGTATTTAATCATCCCCCACTAAGCTAATTTTATACCAAAGGGAATAACAAAAAAAAATGTCAGAATGTATGACATTCTGACATTTTTTAAATAAAAAGAGTAAAAATTTCTTACTCAGTTGGCAAAGCTTGTCCTTCTTCAGCAGCAGCATTTTCTCCTGCAGCTGGTTGAAAATCTATCGCTTGTGCATTTTCGTTATTTCTAATATAATCGATTTCTGATTGGTCAGATGTTTGAACAACACCACCATTATCCATTACAAAAACAGTTGATAATGAAAGTACTAAAAGAGCTACAGCTAAAGTCCAAGTGGCTTTTTCCATAAAATCGGTAGTTTTTTTAACTCCCATAACTTGATTACCTCCAGAAAAAGTAGAAGTAAGACCTCCACCTTTAGAATTTTGTGCTAATACCACTATAATCATAAGTAGGCAAACGATAAAAATCAGTATTGAAATAATATATAATCCCATTGTATATTTGTTTTATTGTTAAACTTTTAGTTCTGAAATTCGGGCTGCAAAGTAAGTACTTTTTTCTGGATATATCAAAATTAATTTTTCGTAAATTTTAATTGCTTTCTTGGCATGTCCCTGCTCTGAATATAACCGTGCCATGGTCTCAGATACCAAGTCATAATTCTCCTTTATACTCTGATCTGCAAGGGAAATCTCTTCTGAATAATCCTTATTCTCAGGCTTATTAATTCCCGGATTACTCTTGATAAAACTATCTATTATATTAATACTTGATCCTCTATCAACAGTTTTCAATACCTTTTTAGACGCCTCCTTTGTAATGGGTTTCTTTGGAATTACTTGATTTGGAATTATCGGATCTACTATTTTTTGTTCAGATTTTGGCTCAATTTTTACTTCATCTTTTGTCTCCTTTGCATTGGCAGCTTCTATTTCTGCAAGTCGAGTTTTTACTTGCTGCATCAAATCAGCCTTTGATTTCATTTCGAGGTCTTGCAAACCTGAAGATTGCTTGGCTTCTACTATTTTTTCAACTTTAGGCAGGGGCTCTTTTGGTATTTTGGCAGCAATAGGCTCAGCAGTAGGCTGGCTATATTGCGTAAATACAAAGTCAAAAAGTACTTCTCTAGAAAGCACAATGCTAGCCGTTTGTGAAAGTTGAATATGAAAGTCCTTATCTTGCAATGCGTGCATAGCTTTCAATGTTGCCATCTTGGCCAATTGAAAATATGGAAATTCCTTTTGCACTTCTTTTAAACTCGAGAGTTCTAAAGCTGTAAAACCAATTTTTTGAGAATCTAATTGAGTATAAAAATTCTGAGAATTCATCATCATTACCAATTTACTAAAGCTTTATTAAAAATATCTTGCACCATTCGTTCTAAAATAGTGCTCACTAATTCTGATTCTACATCAGAAAAATTTCGTGAAGCATCGTAGTCTTCAAATCCTGTAAACTTCTGTTCAAAAGACTCTTCATCGTTGAGTGTGTTTGTATAACGTACATTTACACTAATCGTTAAGCGGTTCAAAGCAGCAGTCTCATTACCTTGTATGGCCACAGCAGTGGTGTGATAATCAACAATTTCGCCTTCAATTTCAAGTTCGGCATTTTGCTCCAGCAATTCCAATTTCGTTTGATTGACGAATTTGTCGCGCATGGCATCCGTAAAATCCTGACTTAGCGCAGAATTTATCAAGCTCGCTTTATTGGGAAAATAATCAATAGAAATTGATTTGGCTGTTATTGGTGCTCCTGTAAATGAGTAAGTAACGCAGGATTGCATACCTAAATAAAGCAGCACAAGGACGAAAATTTTAAATATTTTTGATTGTTTCTTCACTCCTTATATATTATGATATGTTATATTCTTTAATTTTACGATAAAGTGTACGTTCCGAAATACCAAGCTCATCCGCAGCAACTTTCCTTTTTCCATGATGTTTTTTCAAAGCCAACATAATTAGCTCAACTTCTTTATCTTGCAATGAAAGCGATTCCTCCATCACTTCCGAATCCTGTATTGGTTCATCAAAATTCTCAGTTACAAACTGAGGTTTACTTACATTTTCGGCATATTTGGGGTTTGGTAAATTATCAATCAGGGTATCATATTCTGATTCATCCATTAAATCATCAAAAACTCGATTATTTGATTTGTGGAAATAGCCTTCAAATTCTCCATCCTTCCTCATCGTACCCATCAATTGTTTCAAATCGGTGATGTCTTTGCGCATTTCAAAAAGAACCTTATAAAGCAAATCGCGCTCACTTAGGTGACTGTTTTTATCATCTTTAAAAATTACAGGCAATCTGCTAACATAATCTTCTGGTAAATATTTAATCAGTATTTCTTCGGTAATAACGCGGTCATTCTCAATAATTGCAATTTGTTCAGTTACATTTTTAAGCTGCCTCACATTTCCTTTCCATCGGTAATTCATTAACAAATTAGTGGCTTCTTCGTTAAAACGTAAAGCTGGCATGCGATATTTTTCAGTGAAATCTCCAGCAAACTTTCTAAATAGCAGCAAGATATCTTCCTTGCGATCACGCAAAGCAGGCACCTGAATTGGGACCGTATTCAACCTATAATATAAATCTTCTCTAAAACGATGTTCATCAATTGCTTTGGGAATATGAACATTGGTAGCCGCTACAACTCTAACATTAGTTTTTAGCACGGTAGAAGATCCAACGCGCATAAATTCACCATTTTCGAGCACACGAAGTAATCGGGATTGAGTAGGCAATGGCAATTCGGCCACTTCGTCCAAAAATATAGTTCCATTATTTCCGACTTCAAAATAACCTTTACGGCTATCAGTTGCTCCGGTAAACGCTCCCTTTTCATGACCAAAAAGTTCAGAGTCGATTGTTCCTTCAGGAATTGCACCACAATTCACCGCAATATAATTACCGTGCTTGCGAGAACTGAGCTGATGTATAATTTTTGGAAAGGACTCTTTTCCAGAACCACTTTCGCCCGAAATAAGCACCGTTAAATCAGTAGGAGCAACTTGCACAGCAATTTCTATCGCCCTATTGAGTAAGGTCGAAGTCCCAATTATTCCAAAACGCTGCTTGATTGACTGTAAATCCATAGGTTAAACAATTAACCTACAAAATTATAAAAAATTGTGTTGTGTTGCGGACAAACTTTTACTGATTTAGAGCCGAATGATTCTAATAGAAAAAATACTCGAATATAATTAAGTCAATGACATTTAATGTATCCAATAATACATTAAATTAAATAAATCCCTTATAATCAGATAAACACAAACACTTCATTTAAGCAATGAAAAGTTCTCCCATTTAGGCCTAAAACCTGAGATTTGTTATATTTTCCTAATTTTCAATTAATTATCGTGCGTATTAAAAATTATACTACTTTTGCCGCTTCGTAAAATCGAGCTCAGTCCATGTGGGGCCATTGATGAATTTCATCATCATAATTTAATAATCGATATAATGGACTGAACTTATTAACAAGCTACCTGAGTGTAGCAATAACATTCAATTCATTATATGAAAAGTTTTAAAGAGAGCAACCTCAAGGCTGAAATTATTGAGGCAGTGACTGATATGGGTTTCGAAAAACCAACACCCATACAAGCAGAATGTATTCCATTTATCTTGGAATCAGAAAACGATTTAATTGCCAATGCGCAAACCGGAACCGGTAAAACAGCCGCATTTGGTTTACCCATTATCCATCAGATTGACATCGATAATAGAGCAATTCAGTCAATTATTTTATCTCCAACACGTGAGTTAGCAATTCAAATCTCTAAAGATTTGATTCATTATGCGGCCAAAATTCCTGGTCTTAAAATTACAGCTGTTTATGGTGGGGCAAGTATTGACACCCAACTTAGAGAATTGCAGCGCGGTGTACATATTGTAGTTGGAACTCCTGGTAGAGTTTTAGACCTGATTAATCGTAAGAAGCTTATTCTGAGTCAAGTACAATGGTTAGTTTTGGATGAGGCTGATGAGATGTTGAATATGGGCTTTAAAGACGAGTTGGATGGAATTTTAGAAACCACACCAGATACCCGCCAAACTTTATTGTTTTCTGCTACCTTACCCAAAGAAATTGTAAGAATTAGCAAAAGCTATATGCATAATCCTCAGCAAATTTCGGTTTCTAAAGCCAATAGCGGTGCCGATAATGTTGAACACCATTACTATCAAGTAAGTGCTCGCGATAAGTATGCCGTTCTAAAGAGAATTGCCGACCTTAATCCAAACGTTTATGCCATTGTTTTCTGCCGTACTCGTCACGAAACCAAAGATATTGCTGATAAATTAATCCGCGATGACTATAATGCAGACTCATTGCATGGCGATTTATCGCAAGCACAACGTGAACATGTGATGAACCGTTTTCGTTCTGGAAACTTACAAATATTAGTAGCTACAGACGTTGCTGCTAGAGGTTTGGACGTGACTGATTTAACTCACGTAATCAATTATAGTTTACCTGATGATTCCGAAGTATATGTACACCGTTCTGGTCGTACCGGTAGAGCTGGTAAAAATGGAATTAGCATTTCTATTACTCATACAAGAGAGAATAGAAAAATTAGAGACATTGAAAATATTCTAGGTAAGAAATTTACCAAAAAATTAGTTCCAAGCGGACGTGAAATATGTGAAATTCAATTATTTAATTTAATTGACACCATGCAAAATGTTGATTTGACCAGTGGTGAAATTGATACATTTATGGACGATATTTACACGCACCTAGAACCTATGTCGAAGGAAGATGTAATCAAGAGATTTGTATCTGTTGAGTTTAACCGTTTCTTAGATTATTATAAAAACGCCAAAGATTTGAATGTAATTTCAAGAGGTGATGATAGAGGAGACGACCGTGGAGACAGAGGAGGAAGACGTGACCGTGATGGTGGAAGAGATAGAGGCAGAAGTCGTGATGGAGATAAAGGAAGTAGAGGCGAGCGTAGTGACAGAGGGAGAGGCCGCGATAGAGAAGATGGTGAAAGAGGTGGCAGAGAACCTAAGTCAAGGAATTCTTCTAAGATGCAACGCTTTTATGTAAATCTTGGATCAAAACATCAAGCTAATCCAGGTGCAATCATCGGATTGATTAATAGAGCTACTCCCGATTCAAGTGTTGATATTGGACAGATTGAAATTTTAAAGAAATTCTCTTTCTTTGAAGTTGAATCTAAATATTCGAAAGATGTTTTAGATGGAATTAACAAACTGTCATTTCATGATGAGCAAGTTGTTGCAGAGATTTCGGACAAACCAAAGACTACCAATGCTCCCAAAGAGAAAAGCTCTTCATTTGATCGTCAAGGAAGAAGAACTAAAGAATTTTCAAAGGATAAAAAATCTGGCGGAAAAAAGTGGTAATTATTTGATATAATATATATATAAAAGAGCAACATTCATGTTGCTCTTTTTTTATGTAGGCAACACTAATCTCTAAATTTACAACAGACATCTAATTTTCATTATTTGTATTATTTATCATATTTTAACAATCTTTTTATAACAGTAGAATTTATTATTTACATTTGACCACTTAATTTATACAGTTATCTAAATCGTTAAAAATGAAAAGAAAATTATTATTTAATCTAATATTTTTTATGATTAGCATTACAACTTGGTCTCAAACCAATGCCACAAACTTTACGGCTAATGATTGTAATGGAACACCACACGACTTATTTTCAGTACTTGATTCCGGAAAAGTTGTAGTAATAGCTTGGGTTATGCCCTGTGCTTCATGCATTGCAGGTGCTCGAGCAGCTCATGATGCAGTTCAAGCTTTTAACGTTAATCATCCAAATGCAGCGGTATTCTATCTTGCTGATGATGATGCATTAACTAGTTGTCAAACTTTAACTTCCTGGGGAAATGCCAACCATATGACTGTGGCCACACATTTTTCTAACGTCGCCGTCAATCCTTCTGATTACGGAATATTAGGGATGCCAAAAGTTGTAGTCTTGGGAGGTTCAGCACACCATGTTTTTTATAATTATAATGACGGAGTCAATTCAAGTGGAATATTGCCTGCCATAAATACTGCTTTTTTAGCAACAGGAATAGAAACTGCCTCAACTGAAGATTCAGACCTTCCTTTTATAAGTGTTGAAAACCAACAAGCCACTATTTCTTTGCTTCTAAAATCTAGTGTAAAAGTGAGCGTGGATTTGTACTCCGTTGCAGGGCAACTTATCAAAACAGTGGAGATGGGGCAACTAACTGCAGGAACTCAAAATTTCACTTTTGATTTAGATAATATTAGTAATGGACTATATTTTTTACGATTAAACTACGGTGGTGAATTTAGTACACTTAAGTTCTCATTCATAAATTAATCATCTAATAATAAAACATATGAGATTATTCATTACTCTTTCCATATTAATATTTTTCTCTTTAAATGCTAATTCACAAGGATGTTGCTCAGGAGGTGGTGGAAGTCCAATAGCTGGAGGTGTTTCACAAGGCGTTTTGCCAGTAAAAAATCTTGAATTTTCAATTAGCAATCAATACATCCGATCAGAAAAATTTTATACAGGAGATAGAGACACCAACGTAGATTATTTATTCAATAGTAATTATTTGTATTACAAAGTTTCTTACGGTATTACTGAGGCACTTACTTTATCACTAGAAGGTGGTTATTATGTAAATAAGCAATTGGATGATATTAAAGCAAATACCTATTCAAGCTCAAGCGGAATAAGTGATTTAATTATTTTTCCACGATATCAAATTTATCGAAAAGCGACCGATTCAGTAGTAACAGAAATTACTGGAGGTCTTGGAATGAAAATCCCATTAGGAGCTTATGCCGACTCCTTTGTCGTTTATACTGATGCTCAAGGCGTAAATTCTTATACCACCTCTCCTCCTACTGTTCAGGCAACAACAGGCTCAAACGATTTTATTTTTTATGGTTTTTTTTTAAGAGCGTACCCTCAAACGAAAATCAAGTTCTTTGCCAATGCTTTATATGTACGAAAAGGCTGGAATCCATTGGGACAGAATTTTGGTGATTATGCATCTTTTGGCATTTCAATGAGCAAAAGTTTTAGACGTAAATTTGGAGCCGCTATTCAATTAAAAGGAGAATGGATCGGGATGATGGAAACAGATCCATTGGTGGATATGGTTGCATTTTATAATGTAGACGTTGCTTCTACAGGAGGAAGAAAGATTTCCATAGCTCCTCAAATAAATTATACATACAAAAACTTAAGTTTATTTGCACTTACTGAAATCCCTCTTTATCAATATATGAATGGAACTCAGTTGGGAGCACAATATCAGGTAATTTTCGGAGTACTATATCGGGTATGTTTGGATTAGTAGACAAATAATTTGTCTAAAAAAAAGGCGGTCATTGATGATCGCCTTTTTTATTATCTCACTAAAGGAAAATTATTTTTTAGCTTCTTTTTTCACAATTAGCATCAGCTCATCCAACTGGCTGTCAGCAATAGGAGAAGGTGACGAAATCATCACATCTTGACCGCTATTGTTTTTAGGAAAAGCAATATAATCGCGGATGGAATCACTACCACCAAACATGGCTACTAAACGGTCAAATCCTAAAGCAATTCCGCCGTGAGGTGGTGCACCATATTCAAAAGCATTCATCAAAAATCCAAACTGATCTTTAGCTTCTTCATCGGTAAAGCCTAGGTGCTTAAACATTTGGGCTTGCATATCTCTATCATGAATTCGGATGCTTCCACCTCCAATTTCAACTCCATTGATAACTAAATCATAAGCATTTGCATGCACTTTGCCCGGATCAGTAGCCATTAAATGAAACTCATCGGGTTTAGGAGATGTGAATGGGTGGTGCATAGCGTGAAAGCGTTCTGATTCTTCATCCCACTCCAAAAGTGGAAAATCTACCACCCATAAAGGAGCATATGTATTGCGATTACGAAGGCCTAATTGCTTAGCCATTTCTATACGCAATTCATTCATTGCTTTGCGAGTACGGTCAGTACTACCCGAAAGCACTAATAATAAATCACCCGCTTTGGCGTCCATTTTATTAGCCCAAGCTTGTAAGTCTTCTTGTGAATAGAATTTATCAACTGAGGATTTAAAACTTCCATCAGCATTGCATTTTACATAAACCAAACCAGTAGCGCCAATTTGAGGCTTGCGTACAAAATCGGTTAAAGCATCTAGTTGTTTGCGAGAGTATTCAGCAGCATTATTGGCACAAATCCCCAAAACCAATTCTGATTGATCAAAAATACTAAAACCTTTATTTTGAGTCAGCTCATTCAATTCTACGAACTGCATTCCAAAACGAATATCGGGCTTATCGCTACCGTACAAACGCATAGCATCGTCATATTGCATTCTTGGAAATGATTCTAAATCAATACCTTTAATTTGTTTGAAAAGGTGACGCGTCATTCCTTCAAAAGTATTGAGGATATCATCTTGTTCAATGAAGGACATTTCGCAGTCAATTTGAGTGAACTCAGGCTGGCGATCTGCTCTTAAATCCTCATCACGGAAGCATTTAACTAGTTGATAATAACGATCATAACCAGGAATCATCAAAAGTTGTTTAAACGTTTGGGGCGACTGTGGCAAAGCATAAAAAGTTCCTGGATTCATGCGAGAAGGCACGACAAAATCGCGAGCTCCCTCTGGTGTAGATCTGATTAAATAGGGTGTTTCAACTTCAATAAAATCGATACCGTGAAGGTATGAACGCACTTCAAAACTTACTTTATTTCTTAAAAGCAAATTTTCTTTTAAAGGATTGCGGCGTAAATCGAGATAACGATACTTCATTCTAATCTCCTCACCACCATCGGTTTCATTCTCGATGGTAAAAGGAGGCGTTTTAGATGCATTAAGCAAAAGAAGTTCAGTAACCAGAATTTCGATATCTCCGGTTGGCATTTTTGGGTTTTTACTTTCTCTTTCAGTAACAATTCCTTTGACCTGAATTACGAATTCACGTCCTAATTTACGAGCTTGCAAACACAATTCGGCTTGAGATTCCATATTAAAAGCCAATTGGGTAATTCCGTAACGATCGCGTAAATCGATGAAAGTCATTCCTCCCAAGTCGCGCGATTTCTGAACCCAGCCACTTAAAGTAACTTCTTGATTTACATTACTTAAATTTAATTCTCCTAAATTATGCGTTCTATACATCCTATAATATTTTTAAAAAAATTCATTTCCTATCCTTAAGATAAGCGGTTAATTTGTTCCTGAATAATCACTATTTTTTGTTCAGCATCAGCGGCTTTATTTCTTTCAATTTCCACGACACTTGCTGGTGCATTATCCACGAAACGTGCATTGCCCAATTTTTTATTTACTGAGATTAAGAAACCTTGATTATATTTCAATTCTGCTTTTAGTTTTTCCAACTCTGCCTCAACATTCACAGCCTCAATCATGGGAATATAAATTTCGGCAGTTTTTACCATAAAACGATTGGCTCCTTCCACTTCATTTTCAACCACTTCTAAAACAGATAAGTTACAAATTTTTGTAATTACAGCTTTAAACTCATTTGACAAATGCGCTTCTTGATTAATCTTGATAAATGATTCAAGGCTTTCCTTTAAAGGAATGTTTTTCTTATTTCTGATATTTCGAATTCCAACAATAATCTCTTGAGAGAAGTCAAAATCAAGGATAATATTTTCATCAAAAGGCAAAGCCACAGGCATTTCGCTGATGATGATATCTTGTTTTTGGGTATCCAAAAGATGCC
>FLOH01000254.1_pt1 | contig 135642 bp, 122 predicted proteins | sample 756751 | NCBI WGS metagenome assembly FLOH01 (sample SAMEA4026879, study PRJEB14308) | marine metagenome | biome: coastal water; material: water | depth 74 m
GCTTTTATAGCGGCCATTAATTGCTCCAATTCCATTATATTGTATCTTTTAAGAAGTTAGCAAACTTCAAGATTGTTTGTTCTTGATTTTTGGCTGCAGTAATTTGTAAACCCGTTTCAGTTCCTTGTGGCACCGTTAGCGTAGGTAATTGTCCTAAGCTAAATCCAACGGTATAAGCATCAGATAAATACATTGCTAAAGGATCTTTTAAACTTTCTCCTATTTTTGGAGGTGTATTTGGAGTTACAGGTGATACTATGATATCAACTTCCTTAAAATCTTTTTCAAAATTTGCAGAAATTTGATCTCGTAAAGCCAACCCTTTTAAATAAATTTCATCAGAAAAACCTTGAGATAACACTTGGTTTCCTCCAACAATTCTTCGTTTTGTTTCTTCTGAAAAATTTTCAGAACGTGTAATAGAATAAGTGTCTTTTAAATTTTTACCTTCAGTACGGTTTCCATAATTTGTACCATCTAATCTAGATAAATTTGAAGCCGTTTCTGCCATTGCCAAGGTGTAATACGTTGAAACTAATGTTTCTGAATCAAAGAAATCCAATTCTTTTACGGCAATACCTTGTTCTTTTATTTTTTCAATTGTTGTTAAAAAATCAGCTTTAATTTTGGGGTCAATTGCTTCATTCTCAATAAAGTTTTTAAAATAACCAACAGTATTTACTTTGCCGGAATTTAAAATATCATTTTCACTTATTTCAGAAGATTGAATGGTAGTTTGATCTTTTATATCTTTTCCACTCATAACATTCAACAAAATTCGAATATCTTCAATAGATTTTGCCAAAGGACCAACACAATCTGTTGAAGATGCATAAGCCATTAATCCAAAACGAGAAATACGTCCGTACGTTGGTTTTAAACCATAAATATGATTGTATCCTGCAGGTTGTCTAATAGATCCTCCAGTATCTCCACCAATAGAAAATACGGTATACTCTTTTGCAACATTAACCGCTGAACCACCACTAGAACCACCAGCAACTAATGCGGTGTTTACTGCATTTTTAACAGCTCCAAATATGGTATTTTCACTAGATGAACCGTGTCCAAAACTATCGCAATTTTCTTTTACTAAAGGAATTGCTCCAGCATCTAATAATTTTTGAATGGCAGTTGCTGTGTAAGCCGATTTGTATTTTTTTAATAAATTAGAACTTGCAGTTGCATAAGTTCCTTGCAACATATATACATCTTTAATTCCAAAAGGAATACCTTCTAATAAACCTATTGCTTCACCATTTGCAATTTTAGCGTCAACTTTTGAAGCTAATTCTAATGCAGTAGCACTTAATAAAGAGTTTACTGTATTATGTGTGTTTTCTTTTAATAAATCTAATTTTTCTTGAATCAATGCGGTACAAGATAGCTGTTTAGACACCAGTTGTTGGTGTATTTTTTTTATTTGAGATTCCATATTAGTCTTCTATAACTTGTGAAACTACTAAATAACCGTTTTTTTCTTTTGGGAAATTTTCAATAATGATTTGTCTTTCAATTGCAGAACTTTCTATGACCACATCTTCTCTTAAATCATTTACAGACACGCAATTATTATTGACATTATTTAAAGAATTATTATTTGTTACCTGTGCATTTTTTATCACATCAAATAATTTATTCACAGTCTCTGATGGCTGCGCTCCTTTAATACTCGACAATATGTCGACTGTCATTATTTTACTCATGTCTTTATTATTTAGTTTAGAAATCAAACTTTTAAGCAGGCGAAATTACGAAAGTTTTGTGAAGAGTGCACGTTTTTTTTATGGTAAGCTATGTGTTGCAATCCTGTTTTGGCTGAATTTGCCTTTATATTAAGATTATACTAAATGTTGTAGGTTCATTGTACTGTATATTGAAATAATAACAAAAAACAGATCAATAATTTCATTTTCTTCTAATTTGTGAATTAAATGTATTTTTGTCAAAAATTATATTTAATGCTATTAAAAGAATCTCAAGAAAAATTATTACCAACGCTAAAAAAATATTTCGGGTACGATAGTTTTCGTGACCAACAGCAAGAAATTATTGAAGCTGTACTTTCAAAAAAAGATAGTTTGGTAATAATGCCTACTGGAGGAGGAAAATCAATTTGTTTTCAATTACCTGCATTACTTTTTGATGGTTTAACCTTGGTAATTTCGCCATTAATAGCCTTAATGAAAGATCAGGTTGATGGGTTAAATGCCAATGGAATTTCAGCAGATTTTTATAACAGTAGCCAAGAAGGTTTTGAGCAAGAAGCTATTTTTGAGAAGATTTTCCGAAAAGAATTAAAGTTGCTATATGTCGCTCCTGAGAGTTTATCGCTATTGCAAAATATAGTAACAGAGGAGCATATAAGTTGCGTAGCTATTGATGAAGCGCATTGTATTTCTTCTTGGGGACACGATTTTCGTCCTTCATACCAACAATTAGGATTTCTAAAAAAAGCATTACCAAATACACCAATTATTGCTTTAACAGCCACTGCTGATAAAGCAACCAGAGCAGATATTGTTGAACAATTAAATATGCCTTCGGCAAAACAATTTATTTCATCTTTTGATAGACAAAATATTGAGTTAGAAGTGAGGCCGGCAAATGACAGAATTTCTCAAATTATAAAATTTATTAGAAAACAACCTAATGAGTCTGGAATAATTTATTGTTTAAGCAGAAAAGGAACGGAACAAACTGCCAACAAATTAAAACAAAACGGAATCAATGCCGCAGCATATCATGCGGGTTTAAATTTTGCTGAACGCACCAAAACACAAGAAAATTTTATTTACGATAAAACAAAAGTAGTTTGCGCAACCATAGCCTTTGGAATGGGAATTGACAAATCAAATGTTCGTTGGGTAATTCACTACAATATGCCCAAAAATATTGAGGGTTATTATCAGGAAATAGGGCGTTGTGGTAGAGATGGATTAAAAGCAAATGCGTTGTTGTTTCATAGTTATTCTGATGTTATTCAGCTTCGTAAATTTATGAGTGGAGCTACAAATGAAGACGTGCAAGCAGCAAAATTGGATAGAATGAAACAATTTTCTGAAGCAACTACGTGCCGAAGAAAAATTTTGCTAAGTTATTTTGGAGAATTGTTAGCTACAAACTGTGGAAATTGTGATGTATGTAAAAACCCACCACAATTTTTTAATGGTACAATTATCGCTCAAAAAGCACTTTCAGTAATTTCTAGATTAAATGAAACTGAAGCCACAGGAACTGTTATAGATGTATTGCGCGGTGCACATAACGCTACAGTTTTAGATAAAGGTTACGATAAATTAAAATCGCACGGTGTTGGAAAGGATATTTCTTGGAGAGATTGGCAGCAATATTTAATTCAATTAATGAATCAAGGGTATTGTGAAATTGCCTTTCATAAAAATAATGCTTTACGCCTAACTAGTTTCTCTAAAAAAGTTTTGTTTGAAAAAAAACAAGTTAATTTAACACGCCCTGTTGAATTTACAGAACAAGTTGTGGTTGATAAAAAATCAAAAACAGCAAAAATATCAAAACCTAAAAAGGATTCATTATTTGAAAGATTGCGAAAATTGCGTCAGGAAATAGCAATTGCTGAAAATATCCCCGCTTATTTGGTTTTTAGTGATGCCGCTTTAAAAGAAATGGAACGCGCAAGACCTATGTGTGAAAGTGATTTTTTAGATATAAGTGGAGTAGGGCAGCGTAAATTAGAAGTTTATGGAGAGGATTTTATTGCGGAAATAGTTTCTTTTTCAAATGAAAAAATAAAAACGCGTAAAAAAAATGATACTCATAAAGTAACCTATGAATTGTACAAAGAGGGTTTGTCAATTGATGAAATTGCAGAAAAAAGAAATTTAAAATCTACCACTATATTTTCTCATTTGGCTAAATTGTACACGGATGGGAAGAAAATAGATATCTACAGTTTTGTTACCAAAGATGAGGTTGAAAAAGTGAGAAAAGCGAAAGATGAATTAGAAAGTCCCGATGCTTTAAAACCGTATTACGAACATTTAAATGCGGAAGTTGAGTATTTTAAAATACGTTTGGCCTTAACTATTATTGATAAAGAAGGATAGGATATTTTTTTGGGCGTTACCCTTTGGGTCGGGCTTTTGCTACTCGCTTTTTAGTATTTTAAAAAGGAAATACTAAAAGAGCTCAAACAAACCGCGCAATCCCTAACGCAAGTTAAGAGTTTAAATTTTAAAGAGATAACCTTTTAATCATTGGATTATTTTTAACAATATTTGATAATACAATATGTGTTCTGGTTTCACCATAGGTAATTAATTGATCTATAAACTGTTCCAAATGCCTTTGATTGTTTAAAACAACTTCCATGATAATGTTTTCATTTCCGGTTATTCTGTAGCAATTTACAACTTCATCAAAGCTTTTTACAATTTCTAAAAATGGTTTTAACCTTCCCATAAATGCCCTTAAAGTAATAATTGCTTTTAGCTGATGACCTGTTTCATAATGAGAAATTTTAGCATGATAACCTTCTATAATTCCAGCATCTTCCAATTTTCGAATACGTTCAGCAACAGCAGGTGAAGTAATACCAACTTTTTTAGCAATATCAGTATTAGATTGTCTTGCATTTTGTTGTAAACATTCTAATATTTTCCAATTAATAGGATCTAATTTCATATTTAAGGAGTTATTATATAAATGTATTAATTTTTAAATTAAATTAATGTAATTACTTAAAATATTAAACGTAAAATATTAACTTAGGAAGTAATTTTATATTTCTAAAAAAATTAGGATGTCTGTTTTTCAAAGTCAAAATTTAAATCAACTAAGTCTCTATCAAAAATCGTTAGATATTTTTAAATTGTCTAGAGATATTGCATCTTATATTACGGATGATAAAGATATATTTTCAAGGTATAGATCTGGAAATAAATCGGATAATTATGCGGATAATTTGGTGATGAATGCTTTTAGATTGGTTCCTAAAATAGTAGAAACTGAAACTCAAGAAAATCCAAGTTTAAAATTAAAGTATGCAAAGTCACTTCGGTTTTTTATAGATAGAATATATCAAGATTGTAAGAGCCTAGAAAATACCAAAATTCAAGGAAAAGATTTTGTGATAATGTTGCGTAATGAGTTGAAAAACCTACGTAAAATTCATAAACGTTATGTCAATTCCTTGTTGTAGGTTGTATAAGTGAAAAGTAGAAAGTGAAAAGTGAAAAGTAGAAAGTAGAAAGTGAAAAGTAGAAAGTGAAAAGTGAAAAATTGTCATGTCGAGCGCAGCCGAGACCCTTAATGATAAAAAGTTTAAAGTAAAAAATTGTCATGTCGAGCGCAGTCGAGACACTCAAAACTCAAAACTCAAAACTCAAAACTCAAAACTTCAAAAATTACATATTCCTTCTATATTGTCCACCAACTTCAAATAACGCGTCTGTAATTTGACCAATAGAACACACTTTACAAGCTTCCATTAATTGCTCAAAAATATTTTCATTGTTAATCGATTTTTGTTTTAACAATTCCACATGTTTTAAAACTGTTTCTTTGTTTCCAGTATTCAAATTTTCAACAACCGTAATTTGATATTGCTTTTCTTCTTCCGTAGCTCTAATAACTTCTTGTGGTAAAACGGTTGGAGAACCTTTGCTGCTTAAAAAAGTATTTACACCAATAATTGGAAATTCACCGTTATGTTTTAACGTTTCATAATACAAACTTTCTTCTTGTATTTTACTGCGTTGATACATCGTTTCCATGGCACCTAAAACGCCACCTCGTTCTGTAATTCTATCAAATTCAACATAAATAGCTTCTTCCACTAAATCGGTTAATTCTTCAATAATAAATGAACCTTGGATAGGGTTTTCATTGGTTGCTAACCCTAATTCTTTATTAATAATTAGCTGAATTGCCATGGCTCTACGCACGCTTTCTTCAGTAGGTGTTGTAATTGCTTCATCGTATGCATTGGTGTGTAAACTGTTACAATTATCGTAAATAGCGTACAAAGCTTGCAATGTTGTACGAATATCATTAAAATCAATTTCTTGAGCATGTAAGCTTCTTCCTGAAGTTTGAATATGATATTTTAACATTTGAGCTCTGGAATTTGCTCCGTATTTATTTTTCATGGCTTTTGCCCAAATTTTACGAGCAACTCTACCAATTACAGCATATTCAGGATCTACACCATTTGAAAAGAAGAAGGATAAGTTTGGACCAAATTTATTAATGTCCATTCCTCTAGATAAATAGTATTCAACATAGGTAAATCCGTTTGCTAATGTAAACGCTAATTGTGAAATTGGATTGGCACCGGCTTCTGCAATATGATATCCAGAAATTGAAACCGAATAAAAATTTCGTACATTATTGGTGATAAAATATTCTTGAACATCACCCATTAAACGCAACGCAAATTCAGTAGAGAAAATACAGGTATTTTGAGCCTGATCTTCTTTTAAGATGTCTGCTTGTACAGTTCCTCTAACTGTTGCAATAGTTTCAATTTTAATTTTTTGATACACCTCATTTGGTAAAACTTCATCACCAGTTACACCAAGAAGCATTAATCCTAAACCATTATTCCCTTCAGGTAAATTACCTTGATATTTTGGTCTATCCACACCTTTTTTAGTGTAAATAGTTTTTATTTTTTCTTCAATTGCTGTTTCTAATCCATTCTCAATAATGTATTTTTCACATTCCTGATCAATGGCTGCATTCATAAAAAATGCCAACATCATTGGTGCAGGTCCGTTTATTGTCATTGAAACGGAAGTCATTGCATTAGTTAAATCGAAGCCGGAATACAATTTTTTAGCATCGTCTAAACAACAAATAGAAACGCCTGCATTTCCAATTTTACCATAAATATCTGGCCGAATATCAGGGTCATTTCCATATAAAGTAACAGAATCAAAAGCAGTAGATAAACGTTTTGCTGGCAATCCTAAACTTACATAATGAAAACGTCTGTTTGTGCGTTCTGGTCCACCTTCACCAGCAAACATTCTTGTTGGATCTTCACCTGTTCTTTTAAATGGAAAAAGACCTGAAGTATATGGAAATTCGCCAGGCACATTTTCTTCCAAAGACCATAATAACAAATCACCCCAAGCTTCGTATTTTGGTAAGGAAATTTTAGGAATTTGTAAATGGGAAAGAGATTCGCTATGTGTTTTTATGCAAATTTCTTTATCACGTACTTTATAAGAATAAATGTCGTTTTTATACGATTGTTTTTTTGTTTCCCAGTTTAAAATCAGGTTCCAATTGTGTGGATTTAAATCCATTTTAATACGTGAAAATTCTTTAAAAAGAAGCTCTAAAAATTCTTTAGAATCGTTATTCTGAACTTGTTTCAGAATCTTATCTTCATTTAAGCCAATTTGAGAAAGAAAAGACCCTTCTACTGAGCTCAAGGCGACATTTGAAACAGTTTCAATCGTTTTATAAATACCGTATAATTTTTGTGCAATTTCTTTTTGCTCTTTACTTGTTTTGCTATACGCTCTATTATTTTCAGTAATTTCCGATAAATAACGCGTTCTGTTTGGTGGAATTATAAATTGTTTTTCACTGATTCCATCAGAAACTTCAAAAGTACTATTGAAATTTGTTCCTGTTTTTTTATCGAGTTTATTCATTAAAACACGATACAATTCATTGGTGCCGGGATCGTTAAATTGTGATGCAATGGTACCATAAACAGGCATTGAATCAATATTAGAATCCCACAAATTATGATTGCGTTGGTATTGTTTTTTAACATCACGCAAAGCATCTAATGCGCCACGTTTATCAAATTTATTTAGTGCAATTACATCGGCAAAATCAATCATGTCAATTTTTTCCAATTGTGTTGCAGCTCCGTATTCTGGAGTCATTACATATAAAGAAACATTTGAGTGGTCTATAATTTCGGTGTCGCTTTGTCCAATTCCTGAAGTTTCTAAAACCACCAAATCATAACCTGCAACTTTTAAAATAGCAACTGCATCACTTACGTGTTTTGATAATGCTAAATTAGATTGTCGTGTGGCTAATGATCGCATATAAACACGGTTGTTTTTAATTGAATTCATTCTAATTCTATCTCCAAGAAGTGCTCCGCCTGTTTTCTTTTTTGAAGGATCAACAGATATTATAGCGATTGTTTTTTTAGGAAAATCAACTAAATATCTTCTAACTAATTCATCAACAGTTGATGATTTTCCAGAACCTCCAGTTCCTGTAATTCCTAAAACAGGTATAGCGGATTCTTTTGATTGTTTTCTAATTTCAGAAATAAACTCAGCATGCTTTTTAGAAAAATTTTCGGCTGCCGAAATTGCTTTCGCTAATTGTAAAGGATTTTTTTTAGATAAATCAGAAACATTGAAGTCTATAATTTCACCAGTGGGAAAATCACATGTTTCAATCATATCGTTTATCATTCCTTGCAATCCCATTCGTCTTCCATCATCAGGAGTGTAAATTTTTGTAACTCCATAATCCATCAAATCTTTAATTTCTTCTGGAAGAATTACACCGCCACCGCCACCATATATTTTAATATGAGAAGCTCCTTTTTCACGCAATAGATCTACAACATACTTAAAATACTCATTATGACCACCTTGATAAGATGTAAGTGCAATGGCATTAGCATCTTCCTGTATAGCACAATCAACAACTTCTTCAACACTTCTGTCATGGCCTAAATGAATAACTTCAACACCTGTAGCTTGAATAATTCTTCTCATAATGTTTATTGCAGCATCATGCCCATCAAAAAGAGCAGCAGCGGTTACAATTCTTACTTTATTTACTGGCTTATAGGGTGTTTTATTTTCCATTCTTTAAAATTATCTTGAATATGGATTGCAATTTATGAATTTTTTAAAATTATTAACGAATTATTATTAATTAACTAACTTTTTGAGGTTTCGTAATGCAAGCGCTTTTTTTATATAATTTTGACTCTATAATTTTTTTAAAATAAAATAAGTTAAATAAATTTTTTTTCAATTGAAAAAGATTAAACCAATTTAATTTTATCATTAAAAATGCAATAACAATAAACAAATGAAACGTATAACATTATTAATAAATTGCAATGACCGTAAAGGAATTATAGCTTCAATAACAAGCTATATTCAACAGCAAAATGGTAACATTGTTTATATAGACCAACATGTTGATAGAGAAGAGGAACTATTTTTTATGCGTTTAGAATGTGAATTTTCTAAAGAGATTTTTACGATTGAAGATTTTAGAAAAGATTTTTCAGAGACTATTGCTCAAAATTTTGAGATGAATTGGCATTTGTATAATTCAGACTTAAAACCGAAAATGGCCTTATTTGTTTCAAAATACGAACACTGTTTATATGATATTTTAAGTAGATATAGCTCAGGAGAATTAGAAGTTGAGATTCCTTTAATTATTAGCAATCACCCTGATTTAGAGCATATTGCTAAAAGTTTTAACTTGCCTTATTATTGTATAAAAGTTACAAAAGATAACAAAGTTGAAGCTGAAGATTTACAGTTGAAATTATTAAAAGAATATCAAATAGATTTTATAGTATTGGCACGTTATATGCAAATAATATCGAGTCGATTAATTGAAGAGTATCCAAATCATATTATTAATATTCATCATTCATTTTTACCTGCTTTTCCGGGTGCAAAACCTTATCATTCAGCATTTAAACGAGGTGTTAAAATTATTGGAGCAACAAGTCATTATGTAACAGAAGATTTAGATGAAGGTCCAATTATTGAACAAGATATTACACGTGTAACTCACACGAATACAATAAAAGATTTTATTTTAAAAGGTAAAGATTTAGAGAAAATAGTATTGTCTAGAGCCATTAAATTACATACGAAACGTAAAGTTATGGTGTATAAAAATAAAACGGTTGTGTTTATTTAAAATAACTTAAAAAACTATAATTTTTTCGATGGTTTAAATAACTTAAATTAGTTTCGTTTTCAGAAGCTTCTTTTTCAAAACTTATATTTTTATAAGCTTTATAATGATTTTTAAATTGAAATAACCTAACAAGATACTCAATTGAGTACCAGATGAAAAAGACTACCCATATTAATTCTACTTGTTGTTTTAAGTGTATTTTTTCATGATTGAGTAATGTTTTATTTGATTTTAAATGTTTATCTCGTAAAAAGATAAAAGGGTAAATTGTTAATCCAATGTAATTTCTTGGAATTATATGTTTAAAAATTAGTATCATAACAATCTTACATTTCTCAAAAATCAAACCAATTTACGTTATATTTGTAACTCACAAAAATAACTTAAAAATATCTTGGATATTTTTCACTTCAAATATAAAAAATGTATTGCCTTAACTCATTTTAGAGTTGCAATTCGTTATCCGTAGTTTTTAATTTTTAGATGCTAAAAATTAAAATTTGAACTCAATTAAAAAATATTATGACATTTCAAGATCAAATAAAGCAAGGAATTCCAAATGAATTACCTTCAATTAAAGTATATAATAGAGCTATAAATCACGCTCCAAAACGTAAAGACATTTTATCAAAAGTAGAAAAAGAATTGGCTATAAGAAATGCGTTGCGCTATTTTGATAAAAAGCATCACCCCATTTTAGCAAAAGAATTTGCTGAAGAGTTAAAGGAATATGGTAGAATTTATATGCACCGTTTTCGCCCAGATTATAAAATGTATGCGCGTCCAATAAACGAGTTTCCAGGAAAATGTGAGCAAGCAAAAGCAATTATGCACATGATTCAAAATAATTTAGATGATGCTGTAGCGCAACACCCGCATGAATTAATTACGTATGGTGGTAATGGTGCAGTATTTCAAAATTGGGCTCAGTATTTATTGGCCATGCAATACCTATCTGAATTGGAAGAAGACCAAACATTAGTAATATATTCAGGACATTCAATGGGTATGTTCCCTTCACATAGAAACGCGCCAAGAGTTGTGGTTACTAATGGAATGATGATTCCTAATTATAGCAAACAAGACGATTGGGAAAAATTTAATGCTTTGGGTGTAACTCAATATGGACAAATGACTGCGGGTAGTTTTATGTATATTGGTCCGCAAGGAATTGTTCATGGAACTACTATTACAGTTTTAAATGCTGGAAGAAAAATTGCAAAAAACGGAGAGGATTTAGCTGGAAAATTATTTTTAACTTCAGGTTTAGGAGGTATGAGTGGAGCACAGCCAAAAGCTGGAAATATAGCAGGTTGTATTACTGTTTGCGCTGAAGTAAACCCGAAAATAACTGAAATTCGTTTTTCACAAGGTTGGATTGATGAAAAGATTACAGATTTAAATTCACTGGTTTCAAGAGTTCAAAAAGCAAAAGAAAATAAAGAAGTTGTATCTATTGCTTATTTAGGAAATATAGTGGAGGTTTGGGAAAAGTTTGCTGAAGAAAATTTATATGTAGATTTGGGTTCAGACCAAACATCTTTGCATAATCCTTGGGCGGGCGGTTATTATCCAGTTGGGATTTCTTTTGAAGATGCTAATGAGATGATGGCAAATAATCCTGAGTTATTTAAAGAAAAAGTGCAAGAAAGTTTACGAAGACAAACAATTGCCATTAATAAACATACGGCAAAAGGAACCTATTTTTTCGATTATGGAAATGCATTTTTATTAGAAGCAAGTAGAGCAGGAGCTGATATTATGGCTGAAAATGGAATTGATTTTAGATATCCTTCCTATGTGCAAGACATTATGGGGCCTATGTGTTTTGATTATGGATTTGGCCCTTTTAGATGGGTGTGTACAAGCGCAAATCCAACCGATTTAGAAAAAACGGATACTATTGCTTGTGAAGTTTTAGAAGAATTAATGAAAAATTCTCCAATTGAAATTCAGCAACAAATGGCTGATAATATTCAATGGATTAAAGGAGCTCAAGAAAATAAATTAGTGGTTGGCTCACAAGCACGTATTTTATATGCTGATGCTGAAGGAAGAATGAAAATTGCTGAAGCATTTAACAATGCAGTGAAAAACAATTTAATTTCAGCACCAATTGTTTTAGGAAGAGATCATCACGATGTTTCTGGTACAGATTCACCTTACAGAGAAACTTCAAATATTTATGATGGCTCGCAATTTACAGCTGATATGGCAATTCAAAATGTGATTGGTGATAGTTTTAGAGGAGCAACATGGGTTTCTATTCATAATGGAGGTGGAGTTGGCTGGGGAGAAGTTATAAATGGCGGTTTTGGTATGGTTCTTGATGGTAGTATTGAAGCAGAAAAGCGCTTAAAAAGCATGCTTTTTTGGGATGTAAATAATGGAATTGCCCGAAGAAATTGGGCACGTAATGAAGGAGCAACTTTTGCAATTAAAAGAGCAATGGAAGCAGAACCAAAATTAAAAGTTACGTTACCAAATTTGGTGGATGATTCATTGTTACAAGATTTATTTTAAAACTTAAAAATACACAAAATGAAAGCTATCAAATTTCTTCCGTTAGTCCTGCTTTTTTTAGTCGCATCTTGCAGTTCTGTTAGAGTTACAACTGATTATGATACTTCTGCAGATTTTACTAAGTACAAAACCTTTGCTTTTTATAAGAAAGGTATTGATAAAGTTGAAATTTCTGATTTAGATAAGAAAAGAATATTAAAGGCTGTAGAGAGTGAATTATTAGCAAAAGGTTTTACAAAATCTGAAAACCCAGATGTATTAGTAAATATTTTTACCAAGTCACGTCAAAAGGTCGATGTATACAACAATAATATGTATTACGGTTGGCACCCTTGGTATTATGGACCAAACTTTGGAACACATATTTCTCAATACACAGAAGGAACTTTATTTATAGATTTAATTGATGCCAACAAAAAAGAACTTGCTTGGCAAGGTATTGGAAGTGGAGCGTTAAATACCACTGGAAATATCTCGAAAAAAGAAGAACGAATTAATGAGTTTGTTGCAGAAATTATGGCTAAATATCCTCCAGGAATTGAATAATAAAAAATTAAATATTCTAAAAACACTCTGAACTTTCAGAGTGTTTTTTATTTTTGCGCTATGGACTTTAAAAAACCAATTCCCTTAGAAGAAGGAGATTATTATACTAATGAGCAAGGCTATCGAGTTTTTACAGAGCAATATCATTTGAAAAGAGGGTATTGTTGTAAAAGTGGATGTAAGCATTGCCCATATGGTTATGATAAAACTACAGATAATTTTAAAAAGTAAATTTCATTATATTAGCAAAATATAAAACTTTTAATATGTTAAAAAGAATACTTTTAGTCGCTGTTATTTTTCAAATTTCAGCATGTTCAGAATTGCAACAAGTAATAAATCAGTTACCAAACGGAGGAATTACAAATGATCAAATTGCAGGTGGTTTAAAAGAAGCTTTAAACAGTGGAATTACAAATCAGGTTACTAAACTTGCCGTGCAAGATGGTTTTTATAAAAATGAATTGACAAAAATATTACTTCCAGAGGAATTACAAAAAGTGGACAATACGCTTCGAAAAATTGGTTTATCTAAATTAGCTGATGAAGGTTTAAAAGTATTAAACAGAGCTGCTGAAGATGCAGTAAGTGAAGCAATTCCTGTTTTTGTAGATGCAATTAAGGGAATGACTTTTACCGATGCTAAAAATATTTTATTAGGTGATAAAAATGCTGCTACAACATTTTTACAAACTGCAACATCTGAAGCATTATATCAGAAATTTAATCCTATTATAAATAATTCATTTAAAAAAGTTGGGGCAGATATAATTTGGAAAGATTTAATCACAAAATATAACAATTTACCTTTAACAAATGATGTAAACCCAGACTTAACAGATTATGTTACAGGTGAAGCTTTAAAAGGCGTTTTTACAATGGTTGAAATTGAAGAAAAAGAAATTAGAGCAAATGTAGCAAAACGTTCAACAGATTTGTTGAAACGCGTTTTTGCACTTCAGGATTAAAGTGTATAAAAATTTTGAAGACTATTATATGCTTAGTTTGTGAAAGAATAATAAAGGAAGATTGTATTAAGAATAGTGTGTTAATTTGAGAAAATATTTTAAATAATTTATATTTTTAAATAATTTAATTTTAAAAATAATCATATTTTCAGCCATTTAGTTAATTATTATTCATTAAAAATAAGATTTTATTGTTTTATTCATAATCAGCCTTTATTTTTGTAAAAAAAGGTTGCTTTTTTAAAATTAATGTATAAATTTGTCCTCTAATTACCAATTATGAACATAAGAAACACTTGGAATAGCTTTTATTTTTACTTTTATTTTAGCAATAAAAGAGAGGCTTAGTATGTGTTTATAAAAAATAAATAAATGATAAAGTCTCGAATTTAATTCGGGATTTTTTTTTGATAAAAAATTAAGAATGAAAGTTGCAATACAAGGAATAAAAGGTTCTTTTCACCACATAGTAGCTGAACAATATTTTGGTAAAAATATAGATTTATTAGAATGTCTATCATTTAGTGAAATGCCGACGTTATTACATAATAAAACAGCTGAGGTTTTAATTATGGCTATTGAAAACTCTATAGCCGGAGCTATTTTACCAAATTATGCACTTATTGATGAAAATCAATTAACAATTTGTGGAGAACATCATTTAGAAATTCATCACAATTTATTGGGATTAAAAGGGCAAAGTATAGAAGATATTAAAGAGGTATATTCACATCCAATGGCTTTATTACAATGTCATAAGTTTTTTAAACAGTACCCACATATTAAATTAATTGAAGATAAAGATACGGCTGTAGTTGCCAAAAGAATTCAAGATCAAAAGTTGGAGGGTGTTGGTGCAATTGCAAGTAAATTAGCGGCTAAAATATATAATTTAGAAATTTTAGCTGCTGAAATTCAAGAAATAAAAGAGAATGCTACTCGGTTTTTTATACTCACAAATTCTGAAAATAAAAGCAGTGTTTCAGCTAACAAAGCTTCTATTAAATTTATTACAAGTCACGAAACAGGAAGTTTGGCATTAATTTTAACCATTTTAGCAAAGCACAATTTAAATCTTTCTAAAATTCAATCAATGCCTGTAATAAGTACTCCTTGGAAATATGCCTTTTTTGCCGATTTTATTTTTGATAGTTACGCTGATTATTATGACGCTATTAATGAAATAAAAGAAAAAGTGGAGACATTAAAAGTATTGGGAGAATACACAAAAGGAAAAAGATAATGATACAAAAAGCAGATAGATTAAATGATGTACAAGAGTACTATTTCTCAAAAAAATTGAGAGAAGTAGCTGCGTTAAAAATGGAAGGTAAACCGGTAATAAATATTGCTATTGGAAGTCCAGATTTGAAACCTGCACCAAGTGTAATAGCTGCGTTAAATAATGCAGCACAATTAGATAGTACACATGGATACCAAAGTTATCAAGGAATTCCTGAATTGCGTGAAGGTTTTAGTAATTTTTACAAAATTAACTACAATGTAAGTCTAAATCCAGCTAATGAAGTTCTTCCTTTAATGGGTTCTAAAGAAGGAATTATGCATATTTCAATGGCTTTTTTAAACAAAGGCGATAAAGTATTAATTCCAAACCCGGGTTATCCAACTTATACGTCAGTGACTAAATTAGTAGAAGCTGAACCTGTATTTTATAATTTAACGGAGGATACTAATTGGCTGCCAAATTTTCAAGAAATTGAAAAGGAAGATTTAAGTAAGGTGAAAATTATGTGGGTTAATTATCCGCATATGCCTACTGGAGCAGTAGCTTCAAAAGAGGATTTTGAGCGATTGATTTCATTTGCAAAAAAGCACGATATTTTAATAGTAAATGACAATCCGTATAGTTTCATTTTAAATAACAATCCGCTTAGTATTTTAGCTGTTGATGGGGCAAAAGAAGTAGCCATTGAATTAAATTCTTTAAGCAAAACATATAGTATGGCTGGCTGGAGAGTTGGAATGGTAGTAGGTAATTCTGAAATTCTGAAAGCTATATTACAAGTGAAAAGTAACATGGATTCTGGGATGTTTTTAGGCATTCAGAAAGGCGCTATTGAAGCATTAAAATTATCAAAGAGTTGGTTTGAAGAGCAGAATGAAATTTATACAAAAAGAAGAGCTATAGTTTGGAAAATATTTGATGCTTTGGGCTGTACCTATGATACAACAATTGGAGGTTTATTTGTTTGGGCGAAATTGCCCAAAGAAAAAAAATCAGAAGAATTTACAGATGTATTATTGTATGAAAAGGATATATTTATAACGCCAGGGACCATTTTCGGATCAAATGGAGAAGGTTATATTAGAGCTTCATTATGTGTTTCTTCAGTAATTTTTGAAGATGTATTAACCAGATTAATAACTGTAAAATAGTAACTATGGAAAAGCTAGTGGTTATTGGTTTGGGTTTAATAGGAGGTTCTTTAGCATTAGATTTAAAGAAGCGAAGCGGCTATAAAGTTTATGGAATTGATGAAAATCCAGCACATATAAATAAGGCTTTGGAATTTAGTATTATTGAAGAAGAAATTGATTTCACTCAATTAGCAGATGCTTCTGTTATAATTATTGCAGTTCCAGTAAATATGATTCCTCAAGTAGCAAAACAAGTATTGGATCTAATTTCAAAAGATGCATTGGTTTTTGATGTTGGTTCAGTAAAAAATGAAATTTGTAAATCTATTGAGAACCACCCAAATAGAAAAAATTATGTTGCAGCACATCCTTTAGCTGGAACAGAATTTTCAGGACCTGAGGCAGCAATTTTAAATTTATTTGATGAAAAGGTAAATATACTTTGTGAAGCAGATAAAACAGATTGGAAAATTTTAGACAAAGCATTTAGTATTTTTAAAAAACTGAATATGCGTATTAAAATGATGAGTCCTGAAGAACATGATAGACATATAGCGTATGTTTCACATTTGTCACATGTAAGTTCATTTATGTTAGGGAAAACAGTACTGGGAATTGAAAAAAATGAGCAACATATATTTGATATGGCAAGTACAGGTTTTGCTTCAACAGTACGTTTGGCAAAAAGTTCAGCAAATACTTGGGCTCCTATATTTCTTCAAAATAAAGAAAATATTATACGATCATTAGATGAGTATATTAAAAATTTGACTGAATTTAAAGAGATGATAGCAACTGATAATGATGCGGGCTTAAAGGAAACTATGAAAAGTACTAATTATATAAAAACAATTTTAAACGGAATTGAATAGCGCCGATTTTGGTTGAAATGAGCGTTTATAAAAACTAAAAGAATAAAAAAAATATTAAAATAATAACACAAGTAAATCAACATGGAAATTAACAAAGAAAACAGAAAGTGGTTAGATAACATGGCATTATCACATCCAATTGTAATTGCAGGACCTTGTAGTGCTGAAACGGAAGAGCAGGTTTTAAAAACAGCACATTTATTAAAAGATACAGATACTAATGTATTTAGAGCAGGTATTTGGAAACCAAGAACAAGACCAGGAGGTTTTGAAGGTGTTGGAGCCATTGGGTTACCTTGGTTACAAAAAGTAAAAGAAGAAACAGGGATGTTAATAACTACTGAAGTTGGAAATGCAAATCATGTAGAACTAGCTTTAAAACACGGTGTTGACATCTTATGGATTGGAGCAAGAACAACCGTAAATCCATTTGTAACTCAAGAAATTGCTGATGCTTTAAAAGGAGTTGATATTCCAGTTTTGGTAAAAAATCCTGTAAACCCAGATTTAGCTTTGTGGTTAGGAGCTGTAGAGCGTTTTCAAGCTGCGGGTATTTCTCAATTAGGAGTTATTCATAGAGGGTTTTCTACTTATAATTCATTGCATTACCGTAATAAACCTTTATGGCATTTAGCAATTGAGTTGAAGAAAGAATTTCCAAATTTACCTTTAATTTTAGATCCATCTCATATTTGTGGTAGAAGAGATACATTATTAGATGTTTCTCAAACAGCCTTAGATTTAAATTTTGATGGTTTTATGATTGAAACTCATATTGATCCAGACAATGCTTGGAGTGATGCTGCACAGCAAATTACACCAGCTGAGCTAAATAAAATAACAGCAGATTTAAGAATTCGAAAAGAAAGTAGTATTGAAGAAGAATTTCAACGTAAGTTGAATATGCACAGAAAAGAATTGGATTTAATAGATAGTAATATTATTGAAATTTTAGGTGATAGAATGGGAATTGCAGGAGAAATAGGAAGATTGAAACATAAGGAAAATGTAGCTATTTTGCAAAGTGGAAGATGGTCAGATATATTATCTAAAATGGTTGGAGATGGAGTTTCAAAAGGCTTAAGCAAAGAATTTGTGGAAGAAATATTTAAAGCAATTCACGTAGAATCAATTAACATTCAGCACAATGTAAAGTAAAAGATTATTAAATCTTAAATTTAATGAATATGTCACATTAAGCTTTTTGGCAATCGTTCAAGATAAGCTAAAGTCGAAAAATACTAATTTACATTAGATTTTTAGACTTTGTTTGAAGTGAAAATTAAACGAGATTAAAAGTAGTATTCTAAACTTGATTCAGTTTCTTTATCTTAAGCTTCCGAATCAAGTTTGGGATGATCATCAATATATTTTAAATAAAGCCTAAGTTTTATGCTATATTTGTAATTATAATTTACAAATAAATCTTCTTAAAATAGTGAAAGGAATTGTAACAAAATCTACTGGGAGTTGGTATACCGTTTATATTGAAAATGGTAAAAGGATAGATTGTAGATTGAAAGGGAAATTCAGGATGAAAGGTATAAAAAGTACCAACCCTGTTGCTGTTGGAGATCACATAAATTTTGAATATGAAGATGGTAAAGAAACAGGTGTAATTAATAAAATTTTTGAACGGAAAAATTACATCATTCGTAAATCTGTGAACTTATCAAAGCAAACTCATATCATAGCTTCTAATATTGACATTGCTTTTTTATTAGTTACTATTGATAATCCTCCAACTTCACCAGGTTTTATAGATCGTTTTTTAGCCACTGCAGAAGCTTACAGTATTCCAGTAGTTATATTGTTTAATAAAATTGATATGTATAATGATGATCAGTTGGAAAAACTAGCAATGTTGGAAGCTGTTTATACTGAAATTGGTTATAGCTGTATTGCAATTTCTGCAACAAAAAATATAGATATAGATAAGGTAAAGGATTTAATGAAAGATAAAACTACCATGTTTTCAGGGCATTCTGGAGTGGGAAAATCTACCTTAATAAATACCATTGAACCAACTTTAAATTTAAAAACGGCTGAAATATCTAAACAACACAAGCAAGGATTGCACACTACTACATTTGCTGAAATGTTTGATCTCTCTTTTGGCGGATTTATAATTGATACACCTGGGATTAAAGGCTTTGGAGTGGTGGATTTTAAACCTCAAGAAATAACAGATTATTTCCCTGAGTTTTTTAAATTGAAATCTAACTGTAAGTATAACAACTGTTTACATGTGAATGAGCCCAATTGTGCTATTAAAGAAGCTGTTGAAGAAGGTGTAATTGCCTACTCTAGATATAATAGTTATTTACAAATGGTTGAAGGTGACGAGGAGCATTATAGAACAGATATTTATAGTTAATTTATGAGAGCTGTACTACAAAGAGTTTTAAAAGCTTCAGTAACTATAGAAGAAAAAATAGTGAGTGAAATTAATAGCGGACTTTTAATTTTAGTAGGTATTGAAGCAGAAGATACTATGGAAGATATTGAATGGCTCACAAAAAAAATTGTAAATCTTCGCATATTTAATGATGAAAATGGGGTTATGAATAACTCATTATTGGATAAAAATGGTGATGCAATTATTGTAAGTCAGTTTACTTTACATGCCAGTACAAAAAAAGGAAATCGACCTTCTTATATTAAAGCTGCAAAACCAGAAATTTCCATTCCATTGTATCAACTTTTTATTGCTGATTTTGAAAAGCAACTGAATAAAAAAGTAGGGACAGGTGAATTTGGTGCGGATATGCAAGTTTCACTCATTAATGATGGACCTGTTACTATTTGTATTGATTCTAAAAGAAGAGAATAGGGCAACTTTATTTATAAGTTTTTCTATCTTAGCAATAAAAATTGCTATGAATAAAATAAACCTTATAGGGTTAATTTTCCTATTTTTCATTTCCATTACGTATTCTCAAAATCATAACTTTAATATTTCTGAAACACCTGAAAATCTTAAGATAGAAGCAAACTCTATGATACTTTTTGAAGATATTTCTATAGAGATGAAATCTCAAAGTGAAATGGTAATTAAAGTTGAAAAAGCAATTAGAATTTATAACAAATTAGCTGACCATTATGCGGATATCACTGTATCCTATGACAAAAGAAAATCAATTAGAAGTATTTCAGCGTATATTTATGACACATTTGGGAATGAAAAAAAAAAAATAAAAAAGAGTGATTTCGAAGATTATAGTGCTTATGATGGAATTTCATTGCACAATGATGGAAGGCTTCTGCACTATGATTATACACCAACTTCATATCCTTATACCATTTATTATAAATATGAAGTAAAAACTTCAAATACTGCTTTTATAAATAGATGGATTCCAATTAAGGGGTATTCTCAAAGCATTCTAAAATCAAAATTCATTATAACATATCCTTTGGATGTTACGCTTAGAAAATCTGAAAAAAACTTTAATGACCTACCCATAAAAATAAAAGAAACTCCAGGATTTTTGAGCTATGAAATTGGTGAAATTCCTGCAATAAAACACGAGTCAAATGCACCATTATTTCTTAATTTTGTCCCAAATGTAAAATTAGGAGTTAATAAATTTAATCTCGAAGGAGTTAATGGTGAAGCAAATAATTGGAGTGAATTTGGAAAATGGTATTATGATAATTTAATTGAAAGCACACTTGATCTACAGGAAACTACAAAACAAAAAATTAAAGATTTAACTTCAAATGTTTTAGAACCAATTGAAAAAGCAAAAATCGTATACGAATATGTTCAAAATAAAGTACGATATATAAGTGTGCAAGTTGGTATAGGAGGTTTTAAACCAATGCAGGCAAGTGAGGTGGATAATTTGGGATATGGAGATTGTAAAGCTTTAACCAATTATACTGCGGCACTTTTAAAAGAAGTTGGAATTCCTTCGTACCATACACTTATTCATGCGGATGATAAAATAGATTTTGACGAAAAAGTTGCTTCTCCAGAAGGAAATCATATGATTTTATATGTACCAATTTCTAATCAAGATATTTGGCTTGAATGCACAAGTCAAAAAAATCCTTTTTCAGAAATAGGCGATTTTACCGATGATAGAGATGCGCTTATTATTACTCCTGAAGGTGGAATTATTAAGCATACGAAAATATACAAAACAGAAGAAAATCTGCGACTCACAAAAGGGAGTTATTCCATTGATAATTTAGGAGCTATTACAGCACAAGTTACAATAGAATCATCTGGAACTCAATATGGTGATAATTTGCAAAGATATGATGGTGAAAGTCCTAAAGAATTAGATGTATTATTTAAAAAATATTTTTCAAATATAAATAATATCAAGTTTTCAAAAGTTGAAGTTTTTAATAATAAAAAGAATCTTAAATATGAAGAAATTTTAGAATTTTCAGCTTCAGATTATGCCATATTTAGTGGTGATCAACTGTTATTGCCAATAAATGCATTTAATAAAAATTTATATGTTCCAGAGCGAATTAGAAATAGAAAATTACCATTTGAAATTTCAAGGGGATATATAGATATTGATGAAATTGAAATAAAATTACCTGAGCAATTCTCAGTTGAATATATTCCAGAAAATATTGAATTAAAATCTGATTTTGGGTTGTATACAGTAACTTTTACAAAAGTAGATGAAAAAACATATAGCTATAAAAGAACTTTAAAGATTGATAAATGTAAATTCCCAAAAGAGAATTATAAAGCGTATAGAGAATTTAAAAAAGATATTCGAAAATACGACAATTCTAAGATTATTTTAAAAAAAGCATAATTCATGAAAAAGATTTTAATCACATCCGTGTTACTATTAATAACCAATCTCATAGTTGCCCAAAATTACAAATTTGGAAAAGTTTCAAAAGAGGAATTAGAAGAACAATTTTACCCACAAGACTCTTCAGCAAATGCAGTTGTTTTATATAAGAATAGAAGAACACATTTCAGGTATATTCAAGGAGAGGGCTTTATGGTAGAAACCGTAATTCATGAACGTATTAAAATATACAATAGTGAAGGCTACGGCTGGGCTACAAAATATGTTTCTTATTATGATCCTGATGCATCTGATAAAGAAAAAGTGAGCATATTATCTGCAAAAACATTTAGTTTAAGTAATGGTAAAATTCAATCCTCTAAACTAAATAAAAGTGAAACATTTGATGAGAAAGTAAGTAAAAATTGGTCAAGAATAAAGTTTACAATGCCCAATCTTACTGATGGCTGTGTTGTTGAGTGGGAATATAGATTAACTTCGCCATATAGAAGTATTGATAAAGTTGAACTTCAATATCAAATACCTATAAAAAAAATCCAGTGTGAAATTGAAATACCACAATATTATTTTTATAATGTTAAACATACTGGATATGTTCAAATTAATTCTACTTCAACAGAAAAATCTAGTACTTTATCTTTAACAAATAAAAATATAGTATATCAGGCAAATGGAGCTAAAGATCATCAAGCTTCAAGTACCTCTTATGAAAAAGTTGAGTACATTACAAATGTTACAAGTATTGATAATGAGTATGTTCCTGCATTATTAGAAGAATCTCATATAAATAACATAAATAATTATAAAACAGAAATATATTATGAATTGGCTTCAGTTAAATGGCCTGAAGAGCCTATAAAACATTATGTAAAATCTTGGGATGATGTAACCAGAACAATTTTGAAAAAATATGAATTTGGAGATGAGTTGGGAAAGAATGGCTATTTTAAAGACGATTTAGAAGCTATTATTGTTAAAAGCGGAGGAGAACAAACACAAGTACTGTTTAATATTTTTGAGTTTGTAAAGCAAAAAGTAAAGTGGAATGGTATTTACGAAAAATACAGTTATGATGGAGTACGTAAAGCATATAAAGAAGGTTCAGGAAGTTCAGCAGATATAAATTTTATTTTAGTAGCAATGCTAAGAGAAGTGAATTTTAATGCGAACCCAGTTCTTATAAGTACTCGTAATCATGGAGCTCCTGTTTTTCCTACAATTGATGGTTTTAATTTTGTGATTGCAGCTGTTGAAATGGATAATAGTTTGCTTTTATTAGACGGAACAGAAGAATATAGTACTCATACTATATTGCCATTCAGAGATTTAAATGGTCAAGGTAGGCTTGTGAGAGAAGATGGAACTTCTGAATGGGTTAATTTAATGCCAACTCAATTGTCAGAGCAGAATATAACAATGAACATTATTATTGATGCTACGGGCAGTATTGATGGAATGAAAAGAGCTCAGTACACTAACCAAAAAGCATTAAATTATAGAAATAAATATTCAAAAATAAAAGAAGAAGATATTATTGTTAAAATGGAAGCAGAACTTGGTGGTATTGAAATTTCAGATTTTAAAATCACTAATAAAAATGAAATTTACAAGCCAATAGTTGAAACATATAAATTTTATTCAGAAGATTTATTAGACATCGTAGGAGATAAAATTTATTTTAAACCCTCATTTTTTGAAGCCATATCTAAAAATCCATTTAGACTTGAAAAAAGGGTATATCCAATAGATTTTGGAACGCCAATAGCAACTAAAAATGTGATTAGTATTACAATTCCTGATGAGTATACTATTGAGTCAATTCCAGAAAGTTTTGCAATTTCTTTACCAAATAATTATGGAGTCTACAAGTTTAATATATCTGTTTGGGAGAATAAAATAAGTGTTTATTCAAGCTTTAAAATGAACACAGCTATTTATCCCATAGAGTACTATCCTGAGATTAAAGAATTTTATAAATTATTAATAAACAAAAATTTAGAGCAAGTAGTTTTAAGAAAAGAGTCTTAAAAAAGTTAAAAAAATATTAAAAATAATTTAGAATCGTTATAAATAAGTATTTTGTGGTATTTTTACAATCAATCTAAAAAATAAAATCAGAATGAAAAAAGTAGGAATTTTAGTTTTAGCAATCGCATTTATTACTATGTCTTTTGTAAACACGGAAGTGTTATTTAAAAATAATGTAAATGTTTCAAGTTCAACTATTCATTGGAAAGGATATAAGCCAACAGGATCTCATAATGGTACTATTAGTTTAGCTTCTGGCGAGTTAAAAATGGAAGAGGGAGTTATAAAAGCTGGGTTTTTTACAGTTGATATGTCAACAATTAAAGATGCAGATGACAGCGCAAAATTAGAAGGTCATTTAAAATCGGCCGATTTTTTTGATGTTGAAGCGTTTCCAACAGCAACATTTGAAATAACAACTAGTTCAATTGAAAATGGAAAAACGATGGTAACTGGAGATATAACAATTAAAGGAATTACAAAGCAAGTAACTTTTCCAGCAGTTGTTACTGAAACTGAAGAAGCAGTTACTTTAACAAGTGAAACGTTTCAAATTAACAGAGCAGATTTTAACATTAAATATAAATCAAAATCATTTTTTAATGATTTAAAAGATAAATTTGTAAATGATGAATTTGATTTACAAGTGAATATTGTAGTTAAAAAATAAATAGTAAATAGCTGTTTTTAAAAGTCCAAATTGCAAAATTTGGACTTTTTTTATGTTAATTTTATGATGGTTGTATCTTTAGTTGAAGACATTACAAAAGTACTTTGCACATTTCCAACGGAATCTAAAACAGATAATTTATTCTTTAAAAAAAGTTGGTAGCTTTTCATGTCTTTTACAATTACTTTTAATAAATAGTCATAATTTCCAGCTACGTGGAAGCATTCAATAACTTCATCTATTTTACTCACAGCAATTTCAAATTTAGTAATCAGTTCCTTTGAGTGAACTAATAAAGTAACCTGACAAAATACTTCCACTGTAAAACCAACTTTTTCTTTATTTAAAACAGCAATATATTTTTGTATTATTCCTGATTTTTCTAACCTTTTTATACGTTCATAAGTTGGCGTTTGAGTTAAACCAATTTTTAAACCAATTTCTTTAATGTTTGCTTTAGAATTTATTTGCAATAGGTTTACCAGTTGTTTATCAATTAAATCTAATAAAATCATATCAGTAAATTTTGCTAAATATAATTAAAATAAATAAATATAAAAGTAAAATATTCTTTATTAATTATAAATTAAAGAAAAATTCACTAAAATTATAAAATATTGCAGTTTATTAACGTGTGATGTATTAATTTTAAATAAAAATAACTTTAATTATGAGTAATAAACCAGCAAATAACATTCAAGATTTACAATATTTTGGAGAATTTGGAGGTGTTAATCCTTCAATTTCAGATTCGGCAACCTATACTTTCTTACATGCAAAAACAATGCTCGACACTTTTGAAGGGCATGCAGAAGGTTGTTATCTGTATTCAAGACATACAAGCCCGAGTAATTTATACTTAGGGGAAGCATTAGCAGCAATGGAATTTACAGAAACAGCGAATGTTGCGGGTTCAGGTATGGGAGCAATTACATCAGCTATCATGCAAATTTGTGGAGCTGGAAATCATATTGTTTCAAGTAGAACTATTTATGGAGGTTCATACGCTTTTTTGAAAAATTTTGCTCCAAAATTTAATATAACTACTTCATTTGTAGATATTACTTCACTAGAAAAAATTGAGGCTGCCATTAAGCCTTCAACTAAAATGATTTACTGTGAATCAATAAGTAATCCTTTATTAGAAATTGCAAACATTACTGAATTAGCTAAAATTGCTAAAAAGCACAACATACTTTTAGTTGTAGATAATACATTTTCACCATTAATGCTCTCACCTCAAAAACTTGGAGCTGATGTGACAATTCATAGTTTAACAAAATTTATAAATGGAACTAATGATACCGTTGGAGGTGTTGTTTGTGGTTCACAAGAATTTATAAATAGTTTGAGAAGTGTAAATGATGGTGCAGCTATGTTATTAGGTCCGGTTATGGACAGTTTACGTGCCGCGAGTATATTAAAAAACTTAAGAACGTTGCATATTAGAATGAAAAAACACAGTGAAAATGCATCATATTTAGCTGAAAGGTTTGAAAAAGATGGACTAAAAGTGGTATATCCAGGATTAAAAAGTCATAAAGATCACGAGCTTTTTAAAACTATGTATAACGAAGAATATGGCTTTGGAGGAATTATGACTATTGATGTAGGTACTTTAGCAAAAGCTAATGAGTTAATGGAATTAATGCAAGAGAATAACTTAGGTTATTTAGCAGTTAGTTTAGGTTTTTATAAAACGTTATTTAGCGCACCTGGCACAAGTACATCTTCTGAAATTCCAGTAGAAGAACAAATAGATATGGGACTTTCTGATGGGATTATTCGTTTTTCCATTGGTTTAGATAATGAAATTGAACGCACCTACAGAGCAATGCATAAATGTATGACGCAGGTAGGCGTATTATAAGTGAATTAAAAAATAGTTGTTTTTAATTTGATTGATTTTTAACAAAACTATTTCTATTAGGCAAAACCTCACTCAAATATTGAGTGAGGTTTTGCATTTGCAAAGACTTTCAAATTTGCGTATCATTACATTCCTAAAATATTATAAATAGAATGCAAGACAATAAAAATTTACCAGAAATTAAAATACAAGATCAAAAAATAATTCAAAATAAAGAATTAAGTATTTTGGAAGCTTTAATTCCAGTTGTTCTTTTAATGGCGATGCTTGCGTATAATATATTTTTTGCTGGTGGAGAGTTGTTGGGGGAATATTCTAATCAATTTATTTTATTAACAGGAGGATTTTTTGCTGCGATCGTTGGTTTTTTAAATAAAGTTTCTATAACTATTATGTTTAATGAAATTTTGGAAAATTTAAAAAGTGTTTTTGTTCCAATATTCATTTTATTTTTAGTGGGGGCTTTGGCAGGAACGTGGTTAGTAAGTGGTGTAATTCCAGCAATGGTTTATTATGGACTTCAAGTATTAAATCCTTCAATATTTTTACCTGCTTCGGTGATTATTGCAGCAATTATTTCTATAGCAACAGGTAGTTCCTGGACAACTTCTGCAACTGTAGGAATTGCCTTGGTTGGTATTGGTACGGCATTAGGCATTCCACAAGGAATGATTGCAGGTGCTGTAATTTCAGGGGCTTATTTTGGAGATAAAATGTCTCCTTTAAGTGATACAACAAATTTAGCGCCAGCAATGGCGGGAACAGATTTATTTACGCATATTAGATATATGGCTTTTACAACAGTACCAACCATAATAATTACATTAATTGTTTTTAGTATTTTAAGTTTAAATATTGAAACAACGGGAAATACAGATGTTAGCGGTTTGTTAAATACAATAAATAACACTTTTAATATTACACCATATTTGTTTTTAGTTCCATTGGTTGTAATTGCCTTAATTTTATTAAAAACAAAACCATTAATTGCTTTAGGAATTGGTGTTATTTTGGCAGCTATATTCGCTTTTATTTTTCAACCTGAAATTTTAAATAGTTTATCATCTTCAAAAGGAAAATCTATTATCAATGCTATTTTTGTTGATACTGAAATTGTAACTGATAATGAGAAATTAAATGCGCTTTTTAGTGCAGGAGGTATGAAGGGGATGCTTTGGACTATATTTCTAATTTGCTGTGCAATGGTTTTTGGTGGAATTATGGATGCTATTGGTGCATTGGCAAAGATTACTAAGGAATTATTAAAAATGGCAACTTCAATTTTTGGTTTATTTTTTAGTACTGCAATGAGTTGTATTGGGTTGAATGCGATTGCTTCAGATCAATATTTAGCCATTGTAATTCCTGGGAAAATGTTCAAAAAAGCTTTTGAAGATAGAGGATTAGCTCCTGAAAATTTAAGTAGAACTTTAGAAGATTCTGGAACAGTTACTTCAGCTTTAATCCCTTGGAACACTTGTGGAGCATATCAATCTGGAGTATTGGGAGTGGGAGTTGCTGAATATGCCATTTTTGCTATTTTTAACTGGTTAAGCCCAATTATGACATTAATTTTTGCTGCTTTTCAAATTAAAATAAGACAGTTGGTAACTAAGAAAGTTTAAATTTTAGAACTAAACTCATAACTTAAAACTGAGAATTTGAAACTACCTAGATAAACCAATTCCAAACAACTCCAAAACGTACTGTTAAATCTCTATAAGGGTAATTTGGAGCAGAATAATAGTTTCTTCCAGTAAAACTAGCATTTAAGTTTTCAACTTTTAAGAAGATACGAGTTCTACGTATTTGCGCATTTGCGAAAAAATCAAGAACTGGAAAATTTCCTATTTCGGTATTATTTTGTAATACAAATTCACTTAATAATGGATTGTAGGCATTGGCTTTAAATGAAGTGAAGTATTTGAATGTAACTCCTGTTTGCAAAAACATTGGTTTTCCTTTGAAAACATGGCTAGAGTAATAAAAGGTATTTCTTGTAACAATCTCTGGAACTCTAAAAAAAGATTCTCCTTTCAGTACATTTTGGTACATAATTGTGTTGTCTAGCGTAAATTTTCTGTAGCTAATAGCTTTGCTAACTTTTACTTTAAAATAATTTAAAGTTTCAATGGCTTGAACGGGTTTTGAATCTTCATCAAAATAAGTGTAATTATCAATTAAATTGTAAGTAGCTTTTAAATTTCCCCATTTATTAGATTCAAATTCAATACCAATCATTGAAATTTCTTCATTGCTAAAATTATTTTGCCAATTGTAATTTTTATAATCACTTTGGTATAAAAGTTTATTAAAATCGGGTGTTTTTGAAGCGTATTCAGCAAACCCTTTAAAACTAAAAACACTATCTTTTTTTACCATTGCAGAAGCTTTAATAGAGTTTCCAGTGATATCACCGGCTATAATTGAAGTGGCATCAGCATTTAAGTGAAATTTTCCAAATTTCACTTTCCAATCAGCGCCAAAAGCAATTGCATTTCCTTTTAATTTATCGGATATGGTTTCAGAATCATAAAATAAGATACCATTATAATGGTAGTTGTAATTGAAGTAATTAATTTTAGCTTTTAAACTACCTGTATAAGCTGAATTTAACTGTACATAAAATTGATTATCTAGTTTTTGATAGGAGGTGTGATCAACTATAATTGCCTCAAATGAATCTCCAAAAATTGAACTAGCAGTAGACTGTTTGTATCTATAATGTTTTGTTTCATACATAAAAGTATGTCCAAATTTTAAATCAGTATATATTTTTTTGTTAAAAGGTATTAATTTAGTGGAATCAGTTTTAAATTCTGACGCAACTATAAGTAGCGAATCAATTATAATTTTTTTAGCAATTGCAACTGAATCAAGTTTTATAATTGAATCACCTTCCTTTAATTGAGTTTTAGCAGTTATAGAATCAATTTTCAAAGTGTTTACAGATAAAGAATCCTTTTGTACAATTGATTTCTTTATATTATTAATTGTTTTAGTTGTTAAAGAATCAATATTTGAGATTTTAATTAACGTATTAGGTGGAAGCTTTAGAATAGAATCTTTTTTATTTATAGGTAATTCATTATTTAAAATTTCCTTTTTATTTAAAGGTTTTTTTTCTTTAGAAGGTTCAATTTTTTTTAAAGAATTAACATTTAATTTGTTAGGAGAAGCTATAGATTTCCTATTTAAAGTTCTAATCTGTGCAAGAACTGAATTGTATTTTTTTAGGTTATCTGAAACAATTTTATTGTGCTCAATAATTTTATCCTTCTTAGAAAATAAAGTAATTTGTTGTTCAAAATAATATCGTTTTCCTTCTAATAAATTTTCGGCATCCGTAAAATTCACGTCCAATCTGGCTCTATCCGTATAATTAGGATCATTATTTTCAAAGTAAGCAATAGATGCGGCAGTTAAACCACCATTTTCGTTGTTTAATAGGTCAAAAGAAGAAAAATGACCACGAGCATAATATTTTTTATTTTTAGTGTGATAATTAAAAGTGCTTCTAAAATTTCCATGGCTAGCTAACGAGTTTCTATATTTACCAAGCGATCTTAATCCTTTGTATGCTATAGAATAATTAAATTGTTTAGACGTATTCATAGTTAAAAATGCATCTAAAACTTGCCCTTGTTCTAAGGCTGTTTTAAACATAATTTCAGAAGTTGGTGTTGGTACTTCATAATATGAAATATCTTCAACTTGGTAATAATTAAAATGTTTTGCATTGGCACCAATAGAAGGTAACAAAGAACTATTTTCAAAATTATAACCTAAACTGCTAAAAGTTTGTCCTTGATTATGAAATGCTAACAATTCAAAATCATCTTTTCTAATATGGTTAAATAAAAAATCTTTTTTTAAAGTTAAAGTAGTATCAATAAAAGTAGTGTCATTATTAATGGAAATAATTTTATAATCAGTATATTTTGTTACGCCATCAATTTTAATTTCAACCCCATCATTAAATGATGTACTGTCATTTCTAGAGATACTATCATCTCTATCGTTTTTATCAAGTTTCATAATTTGAGCCTCTATATTAAAAATAGAAAAAGCAAAAAACATAAAAAACACTAATTTTTTCATATAATACATTAAGTGGTAAAGGTAAAATATTTGAACGAAACGAAACACACTTTATTTTAATCACTATTTTAAATAATTAATATTAATTTTGTGTACTATTTTATAGTTATGAGTCTTAAAAAATACTGTTTAAAAAATACTATTGAAGTGGGAACAGATGAAGCTGGGAGGGGGTGTTTATGTGGTCCTGTAGTTGCAGCGGCAGTTATTTTTTCTGCTAGTTTTGAACACCCATTGCTAAATGATTCAAAACAATTAACAGAAAAGCAGCGTAAACTACTACGACCTATAATTGAAGAAAATGCTTTAGCATTTGGAGTCTCGTATATATCAGAAAGTAAAATAGATGAAATAAATATTTTGCAAGCATCAATTTTAGCAATGCACAAGGCTATTGATTCACTTGCAATTATTCCTGAACATATTATTGTGGATGGTAACAAATTTAACCCTTATAAAAATATTCCACATACAACTATTATAAAAGGTGATGCTAAATTTATGAGTATTGCTGCAGCTTCTGTATTAGCAAAAACATATAGAGATGATTTTATGGAAAACCTAGACACCGAATTTCCACACTATTTTTGGAGAAAAAATAAAGGATATCCTACCAAGCAGCATAGAGATGCTATTAGAGAGTTTGGAGTAACCAGCTACCATAGAAAAACATTTAGATTATTGCCCGAAGAATTAAAATTAGAATTGTAATTTTTTTAAAAATCATCTTAAAAATGATACATTTGCGTTCGTAAAAAACCGAACTGATGATTAAAAGAACTAGAGCAACAATTTCAAAATTTATAATCCACAAAGTAGGGAACAAGTTTAACAGTGCTACCAATATTTTTTCTGAAAACCTCATTACTTTCGATGAAGAAAGTTACGAATTAATGAAGCCTTATTTGTTAAAGCCCTTTGGAAATGTTACAGAAAGTTTTCGTTTTAACCATCATGCAAATATTGAATTAAATGAACTAAATAATTATTCTTCTGAAATTTTTAAAGATGAATCTACTTTTATAGATGTTTCTAAACACATTGTAAATCATTTGTTTGAACAGTCAAATTCAGCTCAAATAAAAATAGGAGATGTTATAATTGCACTGTTTGAAGATATTGAATATAATGAGATTGTAACACAAGCTATAGGTATTTTTAAAATTGAAAATAAGATTAATTTCTTTCAAACCTTTATGGAAAAGGATAGTTTGGATGTTTATGTTCAAAAAGGAATTAGTACAAAAAAATTAGATAAAGGTTGTTTAATTATTAATTCAACAGATGGAGAAGGAAAAGTGGTTTTAAGCGTTGATACTAATAATTATGATGCACAATATTGGTTAAACAATTTTTTAAATGTGAAGTATGCTGACGATAATAATCAGCATACCCAAAATTACATTGAAATGTGTAAAGATTTTTCTAATGAAATTATTAAAGAAGATTTTGGTTCTCATGAAAAAACGAAATTTTTAGCAAAAACTGTCGATTTTTTTAAAGAAAACGAAAGTATAAATATTAACGACTTTAAAGAAGCTATTTTTGAAGAAGACGAAGAACGTAAAACTTTGTTTGATGATTATAAAAAGCAATTTGAAACGGAGAATGATGTATTGGTTAGAAATCAATTTGCAGTTTCTGATGTTGTGTTAAAAAAGCAAAAGCAAAAAATTAAAACCGAAATTAAACTAGATACAAATATTCAAATTAAATTAGATATTGATGCCCCAGATGCCGCTATTGAATATTTAGAAAAAGGTTATGATGAAGAACGTAAAATGAAATTTTACAAAGTGTTTTTTAATGAAGAGGATTAAGTTTCAGTTATCGTTTTTTAGTTGTCTGTTATCAGTTTTCAGTTAAATCTTTTTTTTATTTAAAACCACGTACGTCATGCTGAACTTGATTCATATTTTATCAATTAAATATCAAACTCAACTTCAAATAATTCAATAAAGTGTTTTAAAATTTTTCCTTTCACTTCTTCTAAAGGTACTTTTTTATTTAGTTCAACTTCTAATGATGTAACTGCTTTACCTTTAATTCCGCAAGGAATAATATGATCAAAATAGCCTAAATTAGTAGTCACATTTAAAGCAAATCCATGCATAGTTACCCAACGGCTAGCTCTAACGCCCATAGCGCAAATTTTTCGAGCAAAAGGTGTACCTACATCTAACCATACTCCAGTTTCTCCTTCGCTTCGGTCACCTTTTATATTATATTCTGCTAAAGTTTGTATAATAACTTCTTCTAAAAATCGTAAGTATTTATGTATGTCTGTAAAAAAGTTTTCCAAATCTAAAATTGGATAACCAACAATTTGTCCAGGTCCGTGATAGGTAATATCACCACCACGATTAATTTTATAAAAAGTAGCTCCTTTTGCTTTTAACTGTTCTTCATTTAATAATAAGTTTGATAAATCGCCACTTTTACCTAAAGTATATACGTGAGGATGTTCAACAAAAATAAAATAATTAGGTGTTTGAGCATTCAAATTATTTTTTCGATTGTCAATTTTTATATCAACTACTTCTTTAAAAAGTTCTTCTTGATAGCTCCAAGTTTCATTATAATCTTTTAAACCTAGGTCTATTAATTTTATTTTTTGCATTAATTTTTAGGGTTATTATTAATAATTAGAGCTGCAATTACGCCAGGAATCCAGCCTAAACAAGTTAAAATAAATACAATCACAATAGATCCACAACCTTTATCCACAACGGCTAAAGGCGGAAAAATAACACATAATATAACTCTTAGGCAACCCATTAAATAATTTTTAACAAAGGTGTAAAAAATAAATTTAGGATACAACGTTATTAATAGATGTAAATTACAATTAAAATGTATTTTTGTTAAATGTCTATTGAAGTAAAAAATATAACCAAATTATATGGAAAACAAAAAGCATTAAATGCTATTAGTTTTACTATTAATAAAGGGGAAATAGTTGGGTTTTTAGGTCCAAATGGAGCAGGAAAATCTACTTTAATGAAAATACTTACAGGTTATATAAATGCTTCTGAAGGTGTTGCTTTGGTGAATGATTTTAATGTGAATACTCATAAGATTGAAGCACAGCAAAGCATTGGTTATTTGCCAGAACACAATCCATTGTATTTAGAAATGTATGTAAAAGAATACTTACAATTTAATGCAGCTATTCATAAAATTTCTAAAACTGAAGTAGATAAAATTATTATAAAAGTTGGTTTAACCCCTGAAGCTCATAAAAAAATCAGTCAGCTTTCAAAAGGATATCGTCAAAGGGTTGGTTTAGCAGCTGCCTTGTTACACAATCCTGATGTTTTAATTTTAGATGAACCAACTACAGGTCTAGATCCGAATCAATTGGTAGAAATTAGAAATTTAATAAAAGAAGTTGGAAAAGATAAAACAGTATTGTTTTCAACGCATATTATGCAAGAAGTTGAGGCAATTTGTGATCGAGTAATTTTAATAAATAAAGGGGAAATAGTTGCTGATAAAAATTTAAAGGAACTTAAAAAAAATCAAGAACAAGTCATTGAAGTTGAATTTGATTTTAAAATTGAAAAACAATTTATTTCAACCATTCCATATTTGAAATTAGCAAATAACAATCATGATACTTCATGGGTGTTAACTTTTGATACCACAAAAGATATGCGTTCTGTAGTTTTTGATTTTGCCCATGACAACGGACTTAAAATTCTGAATTTAACTACTAAAAACAAAAATTTAGAAAGTTTATTTAGAGAGTTAACTTCTTAATAAAAAAATAGAATTTAGAAGAAAGAAAACAACAGTTTTTAATTTTATTAATTAATGCTTGATTATCAATCTTTTTTTAATAATTAATTCAATTTAAATTTTAATTCTTCATTTTCCAATACTTTTAAAAAGTCATTATCAACTTTAACTTTAATAGATCTGCTATGCAAGTTTAGTTTCATTTTTTCTTTTAAATCATACACCAAAAGATCTAAAGGAACTGAGCCTTCGTTTTCTTTTAAAAGTTTTTCAATCTCAAAAACTTTAGCGTCATTTATTTTAGTGATATCCAATTGAATGGTAATTTTTTTAGTTTGTTTTTCAAGAACATCTTGTAAAATTTGAATATCAGTAAAGTTAATTCTAGGTTCACTTTTTTTACCTTCTTTGGTTGTCCAACCAGCAGCTATATTCACTTTAAATTGGCGAAATTCATTGTCTATTAAAAAAGGTTTAAATTTTAAATAAGTGTCTTTAAAAATTCTAAATTCGTGACTGTCTTGATAATCTACAATAACAAATGAAGCCCATTTATTCCCGTTTTGAGATGTTTTATGTTGAACATCCGTTAAAATTCCAGAGAAAGTTAGATTGGCACCAACATAGGTATTTATATCTCCCTTAAAAGTAGCTAAAGAGGAATTACTAAAATATTTAATTTCATTTTTGAAATCATCTAAAGGATGACCGGAAATATAAATTCCAACCAATTCTTTTTCTTTTGATAATTCTTCCATCATTCCCCATCTTTCAGCGAAAGGTATTTCAGGTTCGGCAAATTGAATCTCAGAAGTTTCTCCAAACATTGAGATTTGTGCTGAGTTTTTGTTTTCTTGAAATTTATTTCCGTAGCGAATGGCTCTCTCAATAAAAGTGACCCCTTTTTCATCTAATTGATAATACTGTGCCCGATGTACATTTTGAAAAGAGTCTAATCCGCCAGCCATTACTAACCCATCAAAAGCTCTTTTATTTGCGGCTCTTAAATCTACACGTTTGGCAATATCAAAAATGGAAGTAAAGCTTCCGTTTTCTTTTCGTTCAGTAACAATAGCATCAACAGCAGCACCTCCAACTCCTTTTATTGCACCCATTCCAAAGCGTATGGCGCCTTCTTTGTTTACTGCAAATTTATGAAACGACTCATTAACATCTGGTCCTAAAACAGGAATTCCAGCACGTTTACATTCTTCCATAAAAAAAGTAACCTGCTTGATATCATTCATATTATTTGATAAAACAGATGCCATATATTCTGCAGGATAATGGGCTTTTAAATAAGCAGTTTGATACGCAATATAAGCATAACAAGTAGAATGCGATTTGTTAAAGGCATAGGCGGCAAAAGCTTCCCAGTCTTTCCATATTTTTTCTAAAACTTCTTCAGGATGGTTATTCGCTTTACCACCTTCAATAAATTTAGGTTTTAATTTTACTAAGAGTTCAAAAATCTTTTTTCCCATTGCTTTACGCAACATATCTGCTTCACCTTTTGTAAAGCCAGCTATTTTTTGAGAAAGCAACATCACTTGCTCTTGATACACCGTTACACCATAGGTTTCTTTCAAATACTCTTCCATTTCTGGTAAATCGTATTCTGTTGCTTCTTCTCCATTTTTACGCATAATAAACAATGGAATGTACTCCATTGGTCCTGGGCGATATAATGCATTCATGGCAATTAAATCTGCAAATTCAGTGGGTTTTAAGGATTTCATATGTTTCTGCATTCCGGCAGATTCATATTGAAAAATACCTATAGTTTCACCTCGTTGAAAAAGTTCGTAGGTTTTAGGGTCGTCAAGAGGGAAATCATCAGGAATTAATTCAATACCATGTTTTGCTTTAATAATTTTTACAGCATCTTTAATTAGGGTTAATGTTTTTAACCCTAAAAAATCCATTTTAAGTAAACCAGCACTTTCAACAACATTATTATCAAACTGCGTAACGTACATATCGCTGTCTTTTGCAGTAGCAACAGGTACTAAATTTGTAATATTTTCAGGTGTAATAATAACTCCACAGGCATGTGTCCCGGTATTTCTTACGGAACCTTCTAAAGCAATTGCTTGCTTAATTGTAATAGCTTCTAAATCATCTCCTTCAGCAATAGTTCTTAGTAAGCTGATATTTTCAAAGTCTTCAGCTCTTAATTCTTTAACTTTTGCTTTACTTTTTTCATCATCACCAAAAATATTTTTTAATTTAATTAAAGGAAGTAATTTGGCAATTCTATCAGCATCATTTAAAGGTAAATCTAATGCTCGCGCTGTATCTCTAATAGAAGATTTGGCTGCCATTGTACCATAAGTAATAATTTGAGCAACTTGACTTGCTCCGTATTTTTTAATTACAAAATCAATTACTTTTTGACGACCTTCATCGTCAAAATCAATATCAATATCGGGTAATGATACACGATCTGGATTTAAGAAACGTTCAAAAAGCAAATCGTATTTTATAGGATCTATGTTGGTAATCCACAAACAATAAGCAACAGCTGAACCAGCAGCAGAACCACGACCAGGACCCACAGCAACACCCATTTTACGAGCTTCTAAAATAAAATCCCAAACAATTAAAAAATAACCAGGATAACCAGTCATTTCAATAATAGACAATTCAAAATCTAAACGCTCTTGAGTTTCTTTATCTAATTCATCTCCATACCTTTTTTTTGCACCTTCAAAAGTTAAATGTTTTAAATAAGCATTTTCACCTCTTACTCCACCATCTATTTCATCTTCAGGATTTATAAATTGTGGAGGTATGTTAAATTTAGGAAGCAAAACATTGCGTTTTAACGTGTAAATTTCTACTTTATCTACTATTTCTTGTGTATTTGAGATAACATCAGGAATATCAGCGAACAAATTTTTCATTTGTTCCTGCGTTTTAAAATAGTACTCATTATTTGGTAATCCGTATCTAAAACCTCTTCCTTTTCCTTTTGGTGTAGCTACTTTTTCGCCATCTTTAACACACAATAAAATATCGTGTGCTTCAGCTTCGTCTTCTGTTGTGTAAAAAGTATTATTGGTGGCTATTAGTTTTATGTTGTATTTTTTTGAAAATTGAATTAGTACATCATTCACGTGATTTTCATTTTCTTGGTCATGACGCATCACTTCCAAATAAAAATCATCTCCAAATTGTTCTTTCCACCAAATCAACGATTCTTCGGCTTGTTTTTCACCTATATTTAATATTTTACTTGGTATTTCACCATATAAGTTTCCAGATAAAACAATTAAATCTTCTTTATACTGCTCAATAATAGTTTTATCAATTCTTGGTACATAATAGAAACCGTCAGTATGTGAGAGAGAAGACATTTTTGCTAAATTGTGATAGCCATTTTTGTTTTTTGCTAAGAAAACTATTTGGTAACCATTGTCTTTTTGTGACTTGTCTAAATGGTTTTCGCAAACATTAAATTCACTCCCTAAAATAGGCTTAAATAATTCTTTAGGTTCTTTATCTGCATAAGATAAATCTATTTTTTCTTTTTCTTCAACTTCTTCAACAGGTATGTTTGTAGAGTCTTCTATTCTTTTTAGCTCATTTTTTGCTTTTTCTATTTTACTATTATAAGCTTCATTAGGTTTGTTATATGCTATGGCCTCTTCAATAAAATAAAAAGCGCCCATCATATTACCCGTATCAGTTAAGGCTACAGCAGGCATCTTATTTTTTATGGCTGCATTTATAAGGTTGCTAGTGCTGGATGTTGATTGTAAAACAGAAAATTGTGAGTGACAATGCAAATGTGAAAAACGAACTCCATCAAGTTGCTCAATAGCTTCATCAGAAATTATAGGAGTTTCAACTTTTTCTTTACTCTTTGTTTTTAGTTTTTTACTTTCTTTTTTAAGATTTAAATGTTTTAAACCAATAATATTTATGGTAGTCGGATTTTTAGCATCAAAATTTTGAAAATAATCACTGGTAACATTTAGTTCTTCTTTTGTGTAATTTCTTCGTCTAATTAATTCTAAAAAACAACGTGTAGTGGCTTCAACATCGGCTGTAGCATTATGTGCTTCACTAAAAGGAGCATTAAATAAATGTTCATGTAATTCAGTTAAAGTTGGTAGTTTAAATTTTCCATATCTTCCACCAGCTAATTGACATAAAGTTGCAGTAGTTTCTGTACAAGTATCTAAAACAGGCACACCACTTAAATTAGATGTAATACTCGTTCTGTGAAATTCACAACCCATAATATTAAGGTCGAACTTTACATTTTGGCCAACTACAAATTTAGATTTAGCTAATGTTTCATTAAAAATTTGTAAAACGGTTTCTAAACTTTCTCCTTTTTCTTGAGCTAATTGAGTAGAAATACCATGAATTTGTTCAGCGTCATAAGGTATATTATACCCTTCTGGCTTAATTAAAAAATCTTGTTGTTCAATTAATTCACCATAAATATCGTGTAGTTGCCATGCTATTTGAACACACCTTGGCCAATTATCTGTATCGGTAATTGGAGCATTCCATTTTTTTGGTAAACCAGTGGTTTCTGTGTCAAATATTAAAAACATGTACAAGAATATTTTGTGAAAGTATGAGTTTTTAAAAGTAGTAATTTATAAAAGTTTAGTCTTTAAAAGAAACCATTTTTTATTAACAAATTAAATTTTGTTTTTAAATATTGAAGTAATAATAAGTTTAATTTACCTATCCTTATTTAAAACATCTGATAATCAATAAGTAACCTTATTTAATCTTATGGTTTTAAAAGTAATTAATTTACTTTAAAATATACTAAATTTGAGTGTGATATTTAATAATATGTAGCTATATTTGCACACTTAATTAATAACCAAGGTTTCGTACCTTAAAATTTTAAAAAAAATGCCAGTAAAAATTAGATTACAAAGACACGGTAAAAAAGGAAAACCATTCTATTGGATTGTAGCTGCAGATGTACGCTCAAAAAGAGATGGTAAGTATTTAGAAAAACTTGGGACGTATAATCCTAATACAAATCCAGCTTCTATTGATTTAGATATAGATGGAACCGTAAAATGGTTACAAAATGGTGCAGAACCAACTGACACAGCAAAAGCAATTTTATCTTATAAAGGTGCTATGCTAAAAAATCACTTAGTAGGTGGTGTTAGAAAAGGTGCTTTAACAGAAGAACAAGCTGAAGTAAAATTTCAAGCTTGGGTAGATGAAAAAGCTGGTAAAATTACTGCTAAAAAAGATGGATTAACAAAAGCGGAAGCAGATGCTAAAGCGGCAATATTAGCTGCTGAAGTAAAAATTAATGAAGAGCGTTCAGCTGCTGTACATGAGGCTGAAAATGCTGCAATAAAAGCTATTGCTGATGCAAAGGCTGCTGAAAAAGCTGCTGCAGAAGTTGTTGAAGATACAGCTCCAGAAAGTATTGATGACGCACAAGCTGCTGCATCAGAAGAAGGAAAAGCAGAGTAAATTAAATTTCGATAATGCGTAAAGAAGATTGTTTTTATTTAGGCAAAATCGTAAGAAAGCATAGTTTTAGAGGTGAAGTTGTTGTTAAATTAGACACTGATGAACCTGAACTTTATCAAGAATTGGAATCAGTATTTGTTGCTTTAGGCAATAATCTGGTTCCATTTTTTATTGAAACTATTTCTCTTCAGAAAGGAAATCAACTTCGTATTCGTTTTGAAGATGTTGAAAATGAAGCAGATGCTGATGCGATAATGGGTGTTGAATTGTATTTGCCACTTAAATTTTTGCCAAAACTTACCGGAAATAAATTCTACTTTCACGAAATAATTGATTTTGATATGGAAGATGTTAATTATGGGTATGTTGGTGTAATTACTGGAGTTAATGATACTTCAGCACAACCTTTGTTTGAAGTGAACTCTAATGGAACTGAAGTTTTTATTCCAATGATTGATCATTTTATTAAAAAAGTTGATAGAGAAAATAAAAAAATTATTGTTGAGACACCAGAAGGTTTAATTGACATGTATTTGAGTACATAAATAATTTAGAGAGGTGGCCGAGTGGTCGATGGCGCACGCTTGGAAAGCGTGTATACGGCAACGTATCGAGGGTTCGAATCCCTTCCTCTCTGCGAATAAACAACCAAAAAACAAAAAAACCCTATAAACATTATGTTTATAAGGTTTTTTATTTTCGTAATTTTCATATAAAACCAATATAAACCAAATAAAAAGGGACTAAATAGGGGTCAGTAAAAATTTAATGTCAACTGACTCCTATTAGCGCTGTAGCTACTGAAAAAACAGGTAGCTCATAATATTTTTTGTATTATTTTTTGTATATTTATACTGTAAAAATTGCTATAAATTATGAAAAATTCAATTTCACAACTATTTTACATCAAAAGGAGCAAGGCTGATAGTAACGGGAAAGTTAATATTTACTTAAGAATTACTGTAAATAGTAAGCGTGCAGAGCTTAGCATTCAAAGGAAGGTAAGTTTAGATAAATGGAACTCTAGTGCAGGTAAAATTAAAGGTTTCTCAAATGAAGCTCAAGAAATTAATCAGTACATCGATTTAATATCAAATAAAATCAATAAAATACATCAACGATTTGTACAAGAAGATAAGCCTTTTACTTCAATTAACATTATCGACACGTATTTAGGTAAGAATGAAAATCGAAAAATGTTATTAAAAATCTTCCAGGATCATAATAATCAAGTTGAAAAACTAATTGGAAAAGATTTTGCAGCGGGTACAGCGTTACGTTATAGAACAGCAAAAAGCCACGTAGAAGATTATATAAAATATGAATATAAGCTCGATGATATACCAGTACAAGAAGTAGACCATAAATTTATTACGGGTTTAGAATATTATTTAAAAACAGAAAGAAGTTGCGCTCACAATACAGCTATTAAATACATCACTAATTTTAAAAAGGTAATTCGTATTGCTTATGCAAATGACTGGATAAGCAAAGATCCTTTCTTTAATTGGAAGGCAAGGTTGAAAACGGTTGATAGAGAATTTTTATCAGAAGAAGAAATTCAAAATATGATTGAGAAGAAATTTCACATTTCACGTTTAGAACAGGTTAAAGATATCTTTATTTTTAGTTGTTTCACTGGCTTGGCTTATGCTGACGTGAAGAAACTTACAAAAGATAATATTGTAATAGGTATAGATGGTAATAAATGGATAAATACCAAAAGAACAAAAACCAATACGATAAGTAATATTCCGGTTCTGCCTGAAGCTGCAACTGTAATTGAAAAATACGCTAATCACAAAGAAGTAATATATGGCAATAAGCTACTCCCAATACTAAGTAATCAAAAAATGAATGCTTACTTAAAAGAAATTGCCGACTTATGTGGCATCACAAAAAACCTAACATTTCATTTAGCACGTCATACTTTTGCAACTACGGTAACTTTAACTAATGGAGTTCCTATAGAATCTGTAAGTAAAATGTTGGGTCATAAATCTTTAAAAACCACACAGCATTATGCTAAGATTTTAGATAAAAAGGTGAGCTTTGATATGAATATTTTAAGAGATAAATTAAATCTTCAAAAAAATAAAGATAAGCAAGCTTCAATTGAGCAAAGTAAAAAGGCCTAGTACTTAAATGTAAATCTTTTTTCAAAATACGGTTTAACCGTAATAAATCAAATTTTAGGTCAATTAATTTTAACTGAAATTAATCGATTTTACTATTGGGGGTTTATTCAGCGAAAAAATATAATTATATCATTGTTGATTCAAATGAAGAATCAATAAATCAATTACAAAGGCTATTAGAAAATTACCCTCATTATACTTGCTGTGGAATTGCAAGATCAACTGAGGAAGCGATTAATCTAATTATAGATCAAATCCCTCATGTAGTTTTTTTTGATCCTGTTCTTGAGTTAAATGGAATAAAGGAATCTTCCTTCAATATGATTCCCGAAGTATACCAACTGTTAAAAAGATTACCTCATTTTATAGCAATGAGTAGTTCAAATGAATATGCTTACAAAGCAATAAACAGTGGAGTGCTTGCATATATTCTAAAACCAATTAATCACTATGAATTTAAAAAGGCAATAATTAGGTTTGAAAATTCCCAACCACAGCAATCATCAATTTGCTTAAAATCCTTCACAGAGTTCAGGTTTATAATAACTAACGATATTGTTTATTTAAAAGCCGATAACAATACTACCGATTTCTTTCTGAAAGATGGAACAATAGTAACATCATATCAAACATTAAAAAAGTTTGAATCAGAACTTCCACATATTTTTACAAGAATTCACAAAAGCTACATGGTGAATGTAAACTACATTAAAAAAATTCATTTCAGTAAGTTTCAATGCACATTAAAATATACCAATGTAGTCATCCCATTTTCAAAATCATTAAAATTTAAAATGACTGAGATTAAAAACCGATGGTCAAATGACATACATAATGGGTATTCACAACAAATAAATCTAGCATAGCTCCATTCACCCTTTGAATTAGGACTTTTACTTTTCGCATAACTCCACTCACAAAACACACAGTAAATTAGCATAATCCAGTATCAATTTTAAATACTTTTGAATTGTACAAAACGATTAATCAATCATTTCGTTCAAAAATTTGAAGCTTCAAAAAAAGTAGAATTACAATGTCAAGCTGCGTTGGGAAAAACGGTTTATCAAAGTAATTCTAAGAGAATCAATGACTTCCCACATTGATTAGTTCAGGTCATCCCTTCGTGTAATTACAACCCATTTTAACTATTGGGCAGGGAGACAATTGTCTAATTTTTAAAAGTAAAATAATGAAATCCATAAAATATTTAGCAGCTTTCATGTTGTTTAGCACCCTATTTATATCTTGTTCAAATAATGAAACAGATGAAGATTTACAAATGCATATTGATAACCAAGAATTGAGTGCTGATGATTCAGGCGGTGTTGGAACTCCACCACCACTACCAACCGATCCTGGTGACGATTAAAATATATTTAAAAAAACCTTGTTTTAATTTTCAAGGTTTTTTTTATTTATAATATTTAACATTGCTAATTAATTAAATTTGCACTAATTTGCCTTTAATTACAATTGCAATGATAAAAAAAGTACTTCTCTTAATCATATTTACATTAGTAATTGCCTGTAAAAAAGAATCACCTATAATTAATAACAATAGTCTATATAAAAATATAAGTGATCTCATTAAAGATTCGAAAAACTCTTTCAAATCCGATTCTTTGAGAAATGTCTATTTAATTGAAGCCGTTAATAAAATTCAAGAATTGGATAATGACTCGTTAAAAACAAGGTTACTTATTAAGGTTGCATACAGTAATTTACGCCTTAGAAATTGGGATAATTATAAAACAAATAGTTTTGATATTTTGAATAGATGTATTTCATTGAAAGACACGGTTAATTTATCAAGGGCTCAAGCGTATTTAGGATATTATTATCAAAGTAACTATACCCCTGATAGTGCATATTATTTTTATAATAAAGCATTAAAGTCATATTCTTTAATTAATAATGAATTGGAAAAAGGGAAGATGTTGCTGAGTATGTCAACTATCCAGGAAAGTGTGAAAGATTATACGGGAAGTGAGATTAATGCTATAAAGGCAATTTCAAGTTTAATAAATTCAAAGGATTATAGAAGTTTATATCTGGCTTATAATACTTTAGGTGCAGTACAAAGTAAAATGAAGAATTACTATCTCGCTATAGATAGTCATAATATTGCAATAAAATATTTGAAAAAGCAAGATGCTAATAATTTTTTAGGAGCTATCTCCTTTAATAATATTGGATGGATTTATAATGAAATGAATGAGTATCAAAAAGCCATCATTTATTTTAAAAAAGCGTTAAAAACTAAAAATTTATTAGTCACTAATCCAGAAACTTATGCGATGGTTATTGATAACCTAGCCTATTCCAAATTCAAACTTGGTGATGAAACAGAATTACCAAAACTTTTTTACAAAGCATTAAAAATACGTGATAGCCTTAAAATTTATGATGGGATAGTTGAGAGTAGCCTTCATTTATCAGGATATTTTTTATCCAAAAACGATAGTGTTAAAGCATTTAATTTTGCTCAAAATGCAGAGAAAAATGCTGTAAAGTCAAATTACAATGAAGGTTTACTCGAATCCTACCTTCAGCTATCTAAACTTGAACCAGGAGAAAAAGGGAAAACCTATTTAAATAAATACATTAAACTTTCCGACAGCCTTCAGCAAAAAGAGCGTGAGATACGTGAAAAATTCACACGTATTGCCTATGAAACTGGTGAAATAGAAAAAGTAAATGTAGTTGTAACCAAAAAAAATGGGCTGTTAACTATCCTAATATTGGTTGGCGGGGCATTGTTTACAATGATATTCATATACATTAGGCAGCGATCAAAAAACAAAGAACTAATTTTCAATCAAAAACAAGAAGAGGCCAATACAGAGATTTACAATTTAATGATATCTGAGAAAACGAAATTTCAGGAAGGAAGCTTAAAAGAAAGGATCCGTATTTCTGAAGAATTACATGATGGTATTGTAAATAAATTGTTTGGTACACGTTTGTCAATTTCTTTAATGAATTCAGGTATACCAGAAGAAGAAATTGAGCAATGGGATGGTCACATAGAATCATTACGTGAAATAGAAGAAGATATTAGAACGCTATCTCATGAGCTGAAAGTAGAGTTGTTTAATATTGATAATGCCTTTGAAAAAATGGTGGAGGAATTGGTAGAAAAAAGAAGTAGATTGTCTAATTTTGAACCAAATTTGGACTTTGACATTGTTTCTGATTGGGAAAATATATCAAATAAAATTAAAATTCATTGCTATCGTACCCTACAAGAAACACTTCATAACATACATAAATATGCTAAAGCAACCAAAGTTGGTATTCATTTTTATGAAATAAATGGTATGTTGCATTTTGAAGTAACAGATAATGGAATTGGCTTTAATCCAAATAATAAAACAAAAGGAATAGGTCTAAAAAATATTGAATCTAGGATTGAGAAATTAAATGGTGAAGTTAAATTTATTTCAAGCCAAGGTAATGGGACTAAAATAACGATGACAATTCCAATAGTATCATAGCAATTAACAATATGAACGAAGAATTTAAAGTATTAATAATTGAGGATCACCCGCTGGTTTCTGAAAGCTATAAAAGTATTTTAGTATCTAATATAGAATATAACTTTCAGATACTAAAAGCAGCTAATTGTGGTGATGCATTAAGAATAATTAACAGATCCAAACAAGGGAAGCATTTTAATTTATTTTTAATAGATATACAATTAGATGCTTCTGAAGATGGCACAATTACATCTGGTGAAGATCTTGCGGTATATATAAAAAGTGAATTTCCAAATTCTAAAATAATTATTTTAACAGCAATTGATAATACTGAAAGAGTTAAAAGCATCATTAAATCTACGCCACACGATGCGTTAATGATAAAAATCGACATCACTCCCAAAATCCTTTTACAAGCTTTTAATAGTGTTGTGAATGATAATTTATATTATAGTACTAGAGTAAAAAGATTAAATGTCTTAACACTTGAAAATGAAGAATTATTAGACGATATCAATAAAAAAATAATCTTTCATTTATCAAAGGGAGTAACTACAAAAAACTTACCTAGTTTTATTGATTTAAAGTTAAGTATGATAGAAAAACGTAAAAGTGCTATCAAACAAATTTTCAATGTTTCAGGAGGCGATGCCGAATTATTGCTAGAAGCAGAAAAAAGAGGCTTTATATAAATATCATCACACGCTACCTAAATCTTTCAAAATGCTATTCTTATAATTTTAAAAAGGTTTAGTTCAATTTTATTGTTTTTTATCCATTACGGTTTAACCGTAATGACATTCAATTTTACAACTTTACATTGCTTTAATTAAATAGTAAAATTGCTCTATGAACAATCAATTAATTTTTTTGCTAAATCACTTTGCAAAAAAGAATTATATTCAGCTTGATAAGGAAGAAGCCAAAATACAGTTATTAAGTCACCCTTATTATCCTAGCATCAACAGTATTACCGATTTATTTAATCATTTTGATATAGATAACCTAGCTTTAAAAGTTGAAAATGATTTAGAAACTTTTTCTCAATTACCAGATACCTTTCTTGGACAAATAAAAGATAGTAAAGTTGAAGAGCTCATATTGGTAACAAAAGCTAATAATGGTGTTGAATTGGTTTTTAATGAGAAGAAATCTGAATTTAAAAGTATCAATGAATTTTTAGAGTTATGGACTGGTATTTTAGTAGTTATTGAAAAACCAGATAAGAAGATAAAAGGAAAATCGGGTATTGCAAACTATGCTAAGAAAGGTATTATCATAACTTCATTTATTTGTTTGGGATATGTTTTTATCAAATCTCAACCGTCATTATTTCAAATAATACACTTTTTATTATCTGTTATAGGTATATATATTAGCTATTTAATAGTTCAGCACGAGTTAGGTTTTCACTCTAAAATTTTAGATAAATTTTGCTCAGGTCAAAATAAAAAAACAAATTGTGATGCCGTTTTAAGTTCTAAGGGAGCAACGCTATTTGGATTATTTAAATTGAGCGATGTAGGTTTAGCTTATTTTGTCAGTTTGGTTGTTGGGTGGTTAATGGTGGCTCTAAATGGATTTCAAGCTAATTCAATATTTTATTTGCTAAGTACATTGACAGTTCCTTTTACTTTTTTCTCTATATATTATCAGTGGAATGTTGTAAAAAGTTGGTGCCCGTTATGTTTAACTGTTGTTAGTATATTATGGTTGCAATTCGGGTCGCTATTTTTTATAAACTCATTTTGGGAGCAGTTAATTATAATTGATAATAGCTATGTTTTATTTATGGGAGGTTTATTGGCTGTAATAGCATTATGGTCTTTAATACAGCCTTTATTAAAAAAAGAACAAGAGTTTGAAAAATTAGAAATAGAACATATTAAGTTTAAAAGAAACTTTAATCTATTTAAGGCTGCATTAAATTTAAGCAATCCTGTTAATGTAATTATCCCTGACACAAATGAATTAGTTTTTGGAAATAAAAACGCAAACTTTAATATAGTTATTGTTACCAATCCAATGTGTGGTTATTGTAAAGAAAGCCACCAGCTTGTAGAAAAAATCTTAAGTAATAAAGAGTTGGATTTGAAAATAATCATACGTTTTAATGTTAGTCCTGAGAGTATTGAATCTCCAGGTACAAAAATCACTCTTAAAATATTAGAATTATATCACACATCAAAAGAAGAGCAATGCTTACAGTCACTTTCAGATATTTATGGAGAATTGGATGCTGAAACCTGGTTAAAAAAATGGGGAGAAACAAGTGAAAGAAGTTATCTCGAAATACTTAAAAATGAAAAAGATTGGTGCAATGCACATAAAATAAATTTCACTCCGGCCATCTTAATAAATGGAAGGCAATATCCTAAAGAATATGGAAGAATGGATTTATTATACTTTTTGGAAGAACTCATAGAAGAACAAGAAGGAATTAGAGTATCTCAACCTGATTTAGTTAAAAGTTAAGTTAAAACAACCCCCTTATTTAATTAAAAATAAAGGGGTTGGTGAACAATATTCTCTCGCGAAGAATAGACACAAACTGTGAGTGTCTTTAAATGTTCACAGCAAATATAATTTATAATATTTTAATTATGAAAAAACAATTTTTAAACTTAGGAGAAGCTTTAAGTAGGGAAGAACAAAAACAAATTAATGGAGGGGAAATGGACTATCGTTGTACAGATCAGTGTGGTAGTTTGAGCGGTCACGATTGGGGTTGTTCATCAAGTAATTGTTTAACAAGATATTGTGGAGGCTACCCAGGTTGGCATTATTGTGCTGAACTATAATTATTAATTTAAACTACTAGTTTCAATATTAATATTTTAACTAGTAGTTAACTCAACTTCAAAAATTCAAAGCCTTATGAAAATATCAAAACTATTTATATTTCTTATGTCAATAGTATTAATTAATTGTTCCAAAAATAAAGAGCAAATTAATTATGTTGTTTTTTCGGGAATAGTTGTAAATCCTATTGTTGATAGCTTGCAACTACTCAATAAAAATCACAAACCTATAAAAACAATTTATCTTTCTGCAGATAATTCATTTAAGGATACATTATTTATTCCTAATGGATATTATTTTTTAGGTGACTGGAATACAACAAAACAATTGTATTTACGTCATTCATTTAATTTAGTTGCAAAAATAGTATATCATGAAAAAGAGACTACCCTGTCTTTTAAAGGAATTGGAGCCAATGAAAACAATTATTTATATCAAAAAAAAGAATTTGACACAAATTTTATAAATTACAGAGACTATTTAAGTCTAAATGAAGAAGATTTTTTAAAGTTGTCTGATTCTATACATATAATTAAAACTAATTTTTTTAATACATATAAGAACCTTGATAAAGATTTTAACTTATGTGAAACTTTTATAATTGAAAATGATAGAGTAAAATTATTAAATAGATATAGGCAAGGAAGAGGATCTATTATTGGGAAAAATGATTTTCAAGTTTCAGATAACTTTTTATATAATTTTAATAGCTCTTTTTTATCAAATGAAAAATTGTTAATGCACCCAGACTATTTGAGTTATGTAGACTCATTTGTAGGATTTAAACTATATAAAAACAAATATGAGTGGAATAATTTCTTGGCATCACTTGAAATTATTGATACTGAAATTAATAATCAAAAGATTAAAGATGAACTAGCATATAACACAATGAAGTTTGCAATAAATAGGACTAGAAATTTTGATTAAGTTTATAATAAATATATGTCAATTGAAAAAAACGAAGATTATCGTAATGAAATTGAAAAAACGTATTTAAATCTTAAAAAAATATCAAAAGGAACAATTTCTCCTACGTTTGAATTATATGATGTCAATAATCGTATAGTAACGCTTGAAAGTTTAAAAGGTAAATTAGTATATATTGATATTTGGGGAACTTGGTGTGTACCTTGTATACAAGAAATTCCTTCATTAAAAAAGATTGAAAAAGAATTTAGGAATAAGGATATACATTTTGTAAGTATTTGCACAAACGATAAAAAAGAAAATTTTGAGAAATTTGTAAATGATAAAGAACTTTCTGGAATCCAACTTTTTGCTCCGGACTCGAATATTTCATTTTTTAAAGATTATCAATTAAAAACATTCCCAAGATTTATACTAATTGACAAAGAAGGTAAAATAATAGATGCCAATGCCTTTAAACCTTCAGACCCTAAATTGAAAGAGTTAATACTCGAAGAGTTAAATTAATCATTGAGAAATAATCAATATTCTCTCGCGAAGAATAGACACAAACCTTGAGTGTCTTTAAATGTTCGAGGCTCTATTAAATATAAATTTTTTAATTATGAAAAAACAATTTATGAATTTAGGAAAAGCTTTAAATAAAGCTGAACAAAAACAAATTATGGGAGGTACGATGCCTTATGATGGTGGACCTTGCTCTGCTTGTTCAACAAATTCAAATTGTAATTCTGGTGTTTGTGCAAATTTTGGCGGTGATTGTTCTCATCCATGTGGATGTGGTAAAATGTGCTTATAAGTTATAGAATTTTTTAATTGAAGAGATAGTTACTTTTAGTAATTATCTCTTTGACTAACGTAAATACAAATTTAGCTTTTTATGAAAAGAAAACATCTATATATTTTGCTCTCATTATTTTTAATAATTAGTTGCAAAGATCAAAAAAATATAAAATCATTTACATTAAATGGTACCATTAATGGGGATATTCCTAACTATATTTATCTTGAATATGGTAGAGTTAGAGACTGTACTGTTGTAATTAATAATAAATTTCAGTTTACAGGTTTAGTAGAAAATCCAATAGAAGCAATTTTAACAATTCCTCCTATTTCTTCAATGGTGAATGATTGGTTTTATTTAGAGAATAATATCGTTGATATTGAAATTTATGTTGAAAAAAAAACAAAGAAAGCCTATGAAATAAATTTTATTAAAGTCCATAATATTACTGGCGTTAATACAGAACTTATTCGAAGTGATTTTGAAAGATTTAAAAGATTATATGTAAGTGAAACCAATTGGAATTCAAAACTATTTCAAAAATTAAATAAAATTATTGAAAAAAACCCAAGCAATAACTATAGTGGATATATATTAGCTGAACAAGTTAGTAAAGAAGATCTAAATATAGATCAGATTAAGTATCTGTTTGAAAAAATAGATAGCAATGCATTATCAAATACCCAGCTTGAATCAATAAGAAGAGTTGTTTACCCAGATTTAAGTTTAGAGGTTGGGAAACAATTAGTTGATTTTAATTTGCCCAATCCTAAAAATGAAATAATAAGTACTAAAAATTTTAGAGGAAAAGTTTTATTGATTGACTTTTGGGCTTCATGGTGTTCCCCTTGTAGAAAAGAAAATCCTGAACTCTTAGAAATTTACAGACAGTTTAAAGATAATAAGTTTGAAATATTAGGAGTTTCTTTAGATTCAGATGTGAAAAAATGGAATAAAGCAATAGCAAATGACAAACTCATTTGGAAAAACAGTATAGATATTGAAGGCTTTAATGGTGAAATTGCGGCAAAATATAATGTTACAGGTATTCCTACTAATTTTTTAGTTAGTGAAAATGGAAAAATAATTGCTAAAAATATAGCTGTAGATGATTTAAAAATTCAATTAAGCAAGTTATTAAGTACAAATAATTAAAACATTCTCTCGCGAAGAATAGACACGAACCTTGAGTGTCTTTAAATGTTCAAGGCAAATATAATTATAAAAATTATTTATTATGAAAAAACAAATTTTAAATTTAGGAAAAGCTTTAAGTAAGGCTGAACAAAAATCTATTAATGGAGGTGTAATAGATTGTCCATCAGAATGTATAACAGCTCTTGGCTGTGATATACGTTGTGAAATTTTAGCGCCGTAAATAATATTTTTAGCTAAAAAGTGTGGGACTTCTCTCATTGCAAACAAGTAATAATTCATGTAATTATTGCTTGTTTTTATATATATTATTTTAAAAAAGAAAGAATAATTAAATCCATCAAATTTTAAAACCAAGTCATCTATGAAAAAAATTACATTTCTTTTATTTGTATTATCATTTTCATTTTCTTTCTCTCAAACAATTATTGAAGGTTTTATTTTTGATAGAGAGACGAAAACTTCACTACCGTACGCAACCATGAAAATTATAAGTAACAATAACTATTATACTATTACTAATGAAGATGGGAAATTTGAAGTTTCTGATAAGTTTATTTTAGATTCTTTAGAAATTAGATTTATTGGATTTAAAACTAAAAAAGTTGCGGTATCCTATTTTAGGGAGAAGTCAAAGTTTTATTTAACTCCAAATACATTTCGTTTAAATCAAGTTTTAGTTGTTGCAAAAAAAGATAAAAACTATACCTACAACCTCTTAAATAATTTAATTAAGAAGTATAGAAACAAACAAACAATTACTAAAAGTAAAGTATTTCTTTCGTTAACCTCATCAGCAAGAGGTATTCCAATAGAAACTATTGAAGGGTTTTATAATAGCAAGCACAATGTATCAAAAGGAATAATAGATTTAAAATTAAAAAGTGGTCGCTTTGGTCAAAATGCAAGTTTCCCGTTTTATAGTTTAAACAATACTGATATTTTAAAAGATTTTCAATTTTTTAAAAAGCACAACCAAATACTACCTTTATATCCTGGTAATTTATCTTTAAGTGCTATTAAAGGTAAGTATCTTATAAAAATTGATGAGTGTATTTCCTGTAACTTAGAAGATATTTCAATTTCATTTATGCCTAAGAAAAAAAACGGTAGGCTTTTATCAGGTACTATTATTTTTAATAAAGAACAATTAATCATTAAAAAAATAATAGTAAGTGGTGAAAATTTAATAACCGATAGGTTATCATCTATAATTGAAGACGATACTGTAACTCCAAAAAGTATGCTGTTGAATATTAATTTTAACCCTAATGATTATGATAAAATCCAATCATTAGATTTTGAGTTTAAAATGAATTATCGTTCTAAAGATAATTTTGAAATTATTACATCGCATTCACTTCTCTATTTTTACGATTATAATACCTCTTTTAATGCTCCTTATTTTACGAATAATATAAACTTTAATAATGATTATGATAAAATTAGAGCATTACAAGCATCAGATGAATTTTGGAGTTTAAATTATCAATTTCCGAAGAGTTATAAGGAGAAAATGTCTATAGATTTTTTTAAGAAATACGGATATTTAATTAATTACAACACCTCAATCCCTTCAGAGTATTTACAATTCATACGCCCTTCAATTATCACTTGGCAAGAAAATAAGTCCTTAAAATGGCAAGATATTAAGTTAAGTTTATTGAAAAATAAAGAAAGTACTATAGACCACAAAGCTTATAAACAAGGTGCTACAAAAGCAGTTGACAAAGAAGCTTTTTCTATATCAGAATTTAAACAAAAATCTAATAAATCTGAAATTGATGAACAATTAAATTTTAGCTATATGTTAGATGCATATACTAACAAATTAGGAGAAACACAATTTAGCACCAAAACTTTGTTTGATAGAAACGCCTCTTTTTGCTCATACAATCGTATCAATCATAAACTTATGTACATCAATTTAATTTTTGATGTTTACGAAATTTATAACAGAGAATTAAAAACAGAGCTTTCTAAAAACAGGTCTTTTGAAGAAGCTAAAATTTTATGTGAACAAAAATTTAATGAAGCTACTTTAATCATTAAAAAAATGGCTGCAGACACCAATAAAGGCACAAGTTTCCAAAACTTAATCAGGTGGTCTGAAAAAGTAAAAGTAAAACTTGCTAATTAAATGTAATAAATAATGAAAACTAAACTTATATACTTAACTATTCTATTTGCTGTATGTTACACGTCCATTTTCGCCCAAGAAACGGTTTTTAATACAATTATTAAACCTCTTCAGGAAAACACTTTATACAGAGAAAAGGTTTTTTTACATTTAAATAAATCTATTTATTTTACAAATGAAACAATTTGGATAACAGCTTATGTTGCTGAAGACGCTGAAAATAAACCCTCAATTTATACTAGTAACCTCCATATTAATTTAATTAATCTCAAGGGAGATTTAATTCAACAAAAAACCATTTTTATCCAAAATGGTGTTGGAAGTGGAGATTTCTTATTAGATAACAACTTAGTAACTGGTAAATACTTCATTCAAGGCTTTACAAATTATATGCGGAATTTTGGTGAAGAGAATTTATTTATTCAAGAAATTGAAATTATAAATCCTTCTGAGAAACAACTTATAAATAATACTAATGGAAATGCTAATTACGACATTCAAGTATTTCCAGAAAGTGGCTACTTATTAGAAGATGTAGAAAATGTTATTGGAATAAAAGCCCTAATTAATAATGCGGGTTTAACCTTTACCGGAAAAATTATAAATGCTAAAGAAGAAGAAATTATAAATTTTACAGGAAATAAATTTGGGATGAGCAAGTGTAGCTTTACCCCGTATAAAGGAGAAATATACACTGCAATAATTTCCATTAATAATACAACTCAAAAAATAAGTTTACCAAAGCCAAAAGAAATCGGAATTATATTTAGCATCGATAACACTTCAGTTAGTGATGATTTAAAACTAATACTCAAAACAAATAAAGCTTCTTTACCTATATTAAGAAAAGATTCATTAGCATTGATTTTTTACCGAAATAATACCATAAATGAAGTTGTAACTTTAACCTTGAAAAACATTGAAGAAACGCAACAAGAGTTGTTTTTTGATAAAAGTAAAATGCAACATGGAGTAAACGTTGTTACTTTATTTAAAAACTACCAACCCGTTTCGGAGCGAAAATTTTTTGTGAATAAGCAAGAAAAACAAACAGCTATATTAATTGATGAGCTTGAAACTGAAAATGATTCTACGAGTTTTAAAATTAGAACAATCAATTCAACATTAGATCCAATTAGTGCTCAATTAAGCCTATCTATACAGCCAAAGAATTCAAAATCATTTCACGAAAACCAAACTATTAAAAGTGCTTTCTTATTAACCCCATACATCAAGGGTAAAGTTGAAAACCCTGCTTATTATTTTAAAAATGGAAGTGCTAAAGAGGCTCAACATTTAGATTTATTATTATTAAATCAAGGTTGGAGCACCTATTCTTTAGAGGAAAAAATTAAAGAGGTAAACCCTAATAAAACAGTTGATTTTGAAAGTGGATTTACAGTGAAAGGAACCCTAAAAAAAATTAAAAAAGGGTATGATATTGGAATGTTATCAAAAGAAAATAGACTAGTTGATTTTAGTAAATTCAATGAACATAAAGAGTTCCATTTTAAAAATGTATATGCTTACAAAGGTGATAACGTAAAAATTGCCTTAATTAAAAAAGGGGAACCTATAGTAAAGCCTACTCAAATTAGTTTTATTAAAGACAAACCAGAAACAAAAAATTACAAGCCTCTTATTACTAATTATATAAAACCTGATTATGTAGTTAATAATAACTTAATAGCAACTTCAGAAAACCTAGCTGTAATCAACTATAAATTATACCCTAATATTGAAGTGCTAGACCAAATTACACTTAAAACCGTTGTTTCAAAAAAGGAGAAAACTTTTTATGATAAAGAAAGTGAGTTGGCACATAAACATACTATAATTGCTGCAGGTTTTTATCAAAATAAAAAAGTGACAGAACGTATGGAAACAACGTTTCAAACAGTATTTGAATACTTTACATCTTTAGGTTATATAAAAAGAACTGCTTTGGGTAGATATTTTATTTCTCTTAGAAATGCACGTGTTACTTTCGCAGGTAAAAATATGAATCCAGATAATACATACCCTCCTAAAATATATTTAGATAATACAAGTTTAAACCGTGATGGTGATATTGAAAAGTTAAAGGAATTGAGTATGAAAGATATTGATGAAATTTTAATTAATAAATCTGGTGCAGGTGGTGGTATTGATGGTACAGGCGGAATTATTAAAATTTACCTCAAAAAAGGAAATCATAAATACTTTGAAGAGGCTAATGAAAACCTATACGAAGAACTTATATTACTTACAGGGTTTGATAGAGCAACTAATTATTACAAACCACAATATAACATGTACACAAAAGAAGCGTATAGTTGGTCAGAAATAGATTGGAAAAATAATCTTCAAACTAATGAAAATGGTGAAGTTTTTATTAAAATTCCAACTAATGAATTTTCTAATGAATATCTATTTATAATTAATGGATTTTCAGAAAATGGATTGCTTTTTAATATTAATTCTAACTTAGATAATTTTTAACAATTCCTTTTCATACAAAAATTAAATTTCTTAATTTATGATCCCTTTTTAATGCAAAAATTCCCTTACTACAAACAAACCGAAGCTAAAGATTGCGGTCCTACTTGTGTTAAAATTATTGCCAAATATTATGGTAAAATTATTAATACACAACAATTACGTACGTTAAGCGAAACTACACGAGAAGGTAGTAGTTTACTAGGATTAAGTGAAGCTGTTGAGAAAATGGGCTTTCGTTCTCTGGGGGTTAAACTTACATTTAGTAATTTATTAGAAGCTACACTGCCTTGTATTATACATTGGAATAAAAACCATTACGTGGTTGTATATAAAATTAAAAAAGGAATAGTTTACATCTCCGATCCAGCTCACGGATTAATAACATATACAAAGGTTGAATTTATCAATCATTGGATTGGTAATAATGCCGATGAAAACACTGAAGAAGGTATTGCTCTTTTGGTAGAACCAACGCCATTATTTTATAAAGAAGAATTTGAGGAAGACGAACCTTTTGGCTTCAGTTTTATTTTTAAATACTTGTTTAAATATAAAAAGTTTATTGTTCAATTAATAGTTGGCTTACTGGCAGGTAGTTTATTACAATTAATTCTTCCGTTTTTAACGCAAAGTGTAGTAGATGTTGGTATAAAAAATCAAGACGTCAACTTTATTTATCTAATACTGTTTGCTCAGTTATTTTTATATATTGGAAAAGCGAGTCTTGAAATTATTAGAAGTTGGATTTTATTGCACCTAAGTACACGTATTAATATTTCGTTAATTTCCGATTTTTTTATAAAATTAATGAAATTACCAATTTCTTATTTTGATGTTCGTATGACAGGTGATTTACTGCAACGTATCAATGATCATAAACGGATTGAACGAATCTTAACAACTTCCTCGTTAACTATTTTATTTTCACTTTTTAATTTAGTTGTTTTCAGTTTTGTATTAGGCTATTATAGTATTCAAATTTTTGGAGTTTTTGCTTTAGGTAGTGTTTTTTATATTTCGTGGGTATTATTTTTCTTTAAAAAGCGAAAAGAACTCGATTACAAACGTTTTTCTCAAGTAAGTCAAGAACAAAGTAAAGTAATTGAATTGATTAATGGAATGCAAGAAATTAAATTACACAATGCTGAACGGCGAATGCGCTGGAATTGGGAGTACGTTCAAGCACGTTTGTTTAAGATTTATACAAAGAGTTTAGCTTTAGAACAAACACAAAGTGTAGGCTCTAATTTTATCAATGAAATTAAAAATATGTTCATTACAATTCTGTCTGCTAAATTAGTTATTGATGGTGAAATTACTTTAGGGATGATGATGGCAATTAGCTACATTGTTGGGCAATTAAATGCTCCAGTTACCCAATTAATCAGTTTTATGAGAGACGTACAAGATGCTAAAATTTCTTTAGAGAGATTGGGTGAAATTCACAATATGGAAGATGAAGAAAAGGAAGAGGATGAAAAAGTAACCAATATTCCAGAAAATGCTGACATTAATTTAAAAAATATTTCTTTCAGGTATACTGGTGGTTTAGAACCCGTGTTAAATGATGTGTCATTTACAATTCCTGCCAATAAAACAACTGCCATTGTTGGTGTTAGCGGTAGTGGGAAAACCACATTAATAAAATTATTGCTTCGCTTTTATGAACTTGATAAAGGTGAAATTTTAATACAAAATTTTAATTTGAAAAATATTTCTCAAAAAGTTTGGAGAGCAAATTGTGGCGTAGTAATGCAGGAAGGCTATATTTTTAATGATACTATTGCCAAAAATATTGCTGTAGGCGAAGATTATGTTGATACCAAAAAATTAATTCATGCAGTTGATGTTGCAAATGTTTCAGATTATATTGATGGTCTTCCTTTAGGTTATAATACAAAAATTGGAAATGAGGGTTCGGGTTTAAGTACAGGGCAAAAACAACGGCTATTAATTGCAAGGGCTGTATATAAAGATCCTAAATATTTATTTTTTGATGAAGCAACTTCGGCACTAGACGCTAATAATGAAATGGTGATTATGGAAAAGCTAAATACGTTTTTTTCAGATAAAACAGCTGTAGTTATAGCTCATAGGCTAAGTACTGTAAAAAGTGCACATCAAATAGTAGTGCTGGATAAAGGAAAAATTGTAGAAGTTGGGAATCATACGGAATTAGTAAATCAAAAAGGAAATTATTATCACCTAGTGAAAAATCAATTAGAATTAGGGAACTAAAAGAATATAATAAATGCCACAAGCACAAGACAACATACAAATTCGTAGTGAAGAAGTTCAGGAAATTTTAAGTTATGTACCTAACTGGATGATTCGTTGGGGAATGACTTTAGTATTTATAATCATTTTAATGCTTTTGTTCATTTCTTGGTTTGTTAAATACCCGGATGTAATAACTGCAGAAGTAGTAGTTACAACTAAAATACCACCAGAAAAAATTTATGCAAAATCAACAGGTAGAATAGAGTCAATATTGATAAATAATAATAGTCAGATAACTAAAAACACTATTATTGGTGTTATTGAAAATTCTGGTAATTATAAAGATATTTTATTACTTAAAAGTATATTAGATACCATTTCTATTGATAAATTAAATTTTAGATTTCCTATAGATGAACTTCCATTTTTAATTTTAGGTGATATTGCAATGGATTTTGCTTTATTTGAAACCAGCTATTCTGAATATGTTTTAAATAAAAAACTACAACCTTATTCCAGTGAATTTTCAGCCAATAATTTATCCTTAGCAGAAATTAGAAATAGATTAGTTATTTTAAAATCTCAAAAGGAATTAAACGAAAAAGAATTAGAATTTAATAAGAAAGATTTAGATAGAAATAAAATATTATTTGATAAAGGAATAATAGCAGCTCAAGATTACGAGAGAAAACAATTGGAGTATATACAGGCAAAACGAACACTTAAAAATATGAGTGCTTCAATTTCTCAGCTAAATGAAGCTATAGGTACTTCAAAAAATACGGTTAAAAGTTCGGAAATTCGAAAAACTCAAGATGACACTAGGTTATTAAAAAAAGTAATTCAGTCATTTTATCAATTAAAAAAATCAGTAAAAGATTGGGAACTACGTTTCGCTTTAAAATCTTCAATAGCAGGAAAAGTTTCTTATTTGTCTTTTTGGAATGAAAATCAAACAGTAAATATTGGAGATTTAGTTTTTACAATAATACCTTCCATAAGTTTAGGTTATATTGGTAAGATAAAAGCACCAATTCAAAATGCTGGTAAAATTAAAATTGGTCAAAAAGTTAATATTAGATTGGCTCAGTATCCTGATACAGAATTTGGTATGCTCAATGGAACGGTAGAAAACATTTCACTTTTCCCTGATAAGCTAGGGAATTATTTAGTAGATGTATCACTTGATGAAGAATTAATAACTTCTTATAATAAGAAAATAGAATTTCAACAAGAAATGAGTGGTAAAGCCGAAATAATTACGGAAGATTTGCGTCTTATTGAGCGTTTCTTTTATCAACTTAAAAATGTGTTTAAAAAATAACTTTGTGTGAAATAGACAAAGAAATAATTCCTGTTTTTTTGCTTAAATATTCCAAATAATTTATATATTAGATTAATAATTGGAACACCGTTCCAATCTTTTTCATAGCAATTTTCACCACCTCTACTAAGAGGTGGTGTTTTGTTTTAAGTAATTGTGTAAATGATACTTAAGGTGTTTTAGCAATTCTCCTTCTTAATATTCTAACAAAAATAGTCTGAATTAAACGTATGCCATTACGGTTTAACCGTAATAATAAAATATGATTTTTTGAAATCTTCGCCGACTTTTAAAAAAACAAACCCTATGAATCGCTATGAATAAATACGCTCAAATTATTAATAAATTAGAAGTAGAATTAGAAGAAATAAAGCTATCAAATGAAGATCTTTTAATTATAACCGAGAAAAGCATAAATACCATTCAAACTTGTTTACTAAAACTAAAAAGTATAACTCAAAATTCAAAATTTGATAAACTAGCAGATGAAATTATTTTCTTTAAATCAATAAAACCAGCCATAGTTGCAAAACTTATATATCAAGTTAAACTATTCAATATTGAAAGTAAACATATCGCCGGTACTAAGGATTCACAAATTGAATACTTAGAAAAATCAATCGTTAAATTGCAAGAATATTTTAATGACAATCAAGAAATTTATATATATTTTCGAAGAAATGATACCCATCTCGATCATCATTATTTTTTAGTGAAGAATAAAAACTTAAGAATTCATCCAGATAATTTACTTAGTATTTCCGATGAAAAATTCACAACAACACATGATACAACCTATGCAAATTTTATAGCAAACTCAATGTTGATAAAATATCTAAATGATGAAATAGTGAGGGTTCAGAAAAATATTGATACAGAAATGGTGTCAAATTCAAATACGCAATCTTCTAATTTGTTTTGGACTGGTAATAAAGTAGATTTGGTTGAATTAATATACGCATTACACGCTGCAAGTGTTATAAATAGAGGGAAAGTTGGCATCAACGAAATTGCATCAATTTTCGAGAGCATTTTTAACATTGAGATTGGCGGATATTATAGAATATACCTTGAGATACGTTTAAGAAAAATGAATAAAACAAAATTTTTGGATACTTTAAAGACAAAACTATTAAAAAGGATGAATGAATCCGATTTTTAAATACCCAACTTGTGTTTTTTATTCAAATAATTTTAACGCATTAAATTTTGTTCTTTTTGTTGAAAATAAGAATTGCTAAAAAACGCAATTTAATTCAAAGAATAGCATTAAGAATGTTTAAAAAATAGTAAACAACTTGTGATTTTTAATAATTTTCCTTTTTAATCTTTGCGATATGAAAGAGACACAAAACCCTCCTTTCTTTAATATTAATAAAAAAATTGTTTAAAATGTCAGCAAAAATTATTACCCCAGAAGATTTAAATGAGTTCAAAAATGAACTATTAGAAAACATTAAAAGTTTAATGAATCACCAAACAGGTAAAGTCGCCAAAAAATGGATTAAATCCACTGAAGTGAAAGAATTTTTAGGTATTTCAAACGGTACCCTTCAAAATCTCCGAATCAACGGAACCATTCCTTATACAAAAGTTGGAGGTGTAATCTATTACGACTTGCAAGAAATTGAAAAAGTCCTTGAAAACAATCGTGTAAATAATAATTTTTAAATATTAAATCTATAGTTGAGCCATCATCCCCTAATTGTCATACTGAGCTTGTCGAAGTATTGACAGGGGATCTCCTCATCCATTTACCTAAATATAAAATTCAAATCAATCTTTTATTTTTTGACTTGGTTTATCATGAGCATTCTCAAAGAATTTTGTAGCAAGGCAAAATGAAACATGAAAATGAATAAAATAACTATGAACTACATCTCACACCTCAACGCACTATTTGGGCAATTTTCAAAAGACAATAGGCTAAATCCTACACACATTAGTCTATACCTCGCATTATTTTACATCTGGAATTACAACCGATTTCCGGATAAGTTTTTTATAAATCGAGAAGAAGTAATGAACCAATCCAAAATAGGTTCAACAACTACATATCATCGTTGTATTAAAGAATTAAGTCATTGGAAATATATTAACTATTATCCATCTCATAATCCATTTAAAGGAAGCTCTGTGAAGTTGTTTCAATTTGGTACAACTGATAAACTAGAAGTAAATTTAGAGTATCCCAAAAATGGACAAGCACTGGTATCTAATATAAACATTAATAAACATAATATAAACTTTATTAAACTAGAGGCAATCGCAAAAGAAAAATTAATTCTTGAATTTTTTAAAAAAGAAAATTGGCCAAAATTGGAAGGAGAAAAATTCTACAATCACTACCAGGGAATTGGATGGAAAGTTGGTGGAAAAACCAAAATAGTCGATTGGCAAGCAACCGCCAAAAGTTGGATGTTAAAAGCAATTGAAATGAAATTGTCATCTCGAGCGCAGTCGAGAGAAAAAAACCAAAACGGGGAATTACCACTTGATCATTTTCAGGACAACCTCCATACCAATAAAATAAAAAATTACAATGAACCACTTTAAAAAAATTACAATTAAAGAAAACTCGACCTATTTGAATTTCTGTAGTAATTCAAGATTTTGCAGCGTCTGAGTAAGCCAAAGAGCAAAGCGGTCTGGCGTCGAAAGCGTAACAATCGTAGAATTCAAAGAAATTAAAATCAGTCTTGATTTTTTGTTTCGTTTTGCATCAAGGCAAAATGAAAAGAACACAAAAGAAACCTAAAAATTAACTTCTTGAACGTAAAGGAAATTCAAAAACTAAAAACCAACAGCTATGAAACCAACACCAAATATAAAAACAGAAGGAAATTCCAAATTCCAAATAGGAGAAATTAAAAACAAAACAATCCACTACGATTTCGAAAAAATAAAAACCTACCTCAACATCAAAGGACACATCTTATTTGGTAAAAACTTTAGATTGTACAAAGAAGACGAAACATTATTGTTTAAACTCTGTTGCTATTTCATACAAGACCATCAAAGCTGTGCAAATATGGGAATCGACACAAGTAAAGGAATATTACTATCAGGTCCTGTAGGTTGCGGAAAAACATCCTTAATGAAATTATTACCATTCATTGCGCCACAAAGAATGAATTATGAAATTATTCCAACACGAAATATTGTATTTAATTTCAATACAACAGGGTTTCAGGTACTCGAAAAATACAATGAAACTAAAAACTATTGTTTCGATGATTTGGGGGTGGAACCAATAGGAAGTCATTATGCAAAAGACCTCAATGTAATGGGAGAAATTCTACTTTCACGCTACGACATATTTAAAAGTTCAAAACAGCAATCAAATAAAAAAATGGTTGTTGAGAGTAGCCAAAACATAACCCATGCTACAACCAATCTCAATGCAAATGAACTAGAAAATCGTTATGGTTCTAGGGTACGGTCAAGACTGAGAGAACTTTTTAACTTAATTGCATTCGATCAAAACTGTATTGATAAAAGAAAATAAAAATTAAAACGTTATCCTCAGCTGGCCTAGGAATCTATCAAAAATGAAAAACAACCAAAATGTTATCCTATTCCTGTCGAAAGGTTTTGTGAAGGGGGAATAAAAATTAAAAACTAAGGATTCTAGACTATTCAAAAATAAATACAGTGTTAAATAATCCAACAGTTACAACATCTGTTTTACTTGTTGGTTTGTAATTTGCATAAGAGAAAATATAAAAATTATGATAATCAACTTCAAACGATGTAAAAGTGTCAATCATTAACTCTTCCATTAATCCTTTAATAGAGTCACTATTTTTATTTTTTTCATATAATTGAAGTTTATCGGTAATATATTGAACATGTAGTTCTTTTGCAGGATTAGTGATTGTAGCGATAGCGATTAATAAAATCAAGATTATCACAAAAATGGATACAATACGGGTTTTCATGAAGTTAAAATTTAACGAAATCACTCAACCCCTAGGTGATTTTCTTTAAATAAAAAGAGCGTGGGATTTCAAACCTTGCCGCTTAAAAGGGTATCGCCAAACACCCAACCACAAACAAGTACTCACCCACGCCTTAGCATGAGCGTTGAGACTTGTTATTCAGTGGTTTTTAAAACTTGGCGATTTTATTAAGCAGAACAACAGCTAACGCTATATCAATATGTTATTTAAATTATCTTTTTATAATTTTATTTATTTTAATTAATGGTAAAAATAGGAATAAAAAGTCAATAAAATCAAACAAAATATCAAGTGCAAAATCAAGATTCATAAAAAATTTATTGGTAATAATTTTTCACAAAGAAAATTTTACAGGTGAAACATCTAGAAATGTGTTTGATGGTAAATACGCTACAAAAAATAACGACTTAACTTTTTTGGAATTCAGCACAACTGAAGTAACAGAATCTGATTGGGGATTATCATTTTTCAATGCCGCTAATAAATCTTACGATATTGCAGTAAAAGTGATAATGATATTCCTATTGATGCGGCTCAGAATTAAAGTGAAGGAATCTCTTCATCGAAAGCATCGCATTAAGCCATTTTAGCACAAAATCAAATAGCCTTACAAGTGCAGTTTCCTTTAATAAAAGCCTTCAATATAAATAACTAAAAAAACCTTTTGATTACGGTTTAACCGTAATGGGAAAAAGTAAAAGCATAATACATTTAGCATTAAAACCAATTGAGAAATGTTTTATCCAGTAAAATTTAATACTTGGCAGTATAATTTGTAATGATAAAATAAGTTGGCAGAAATTAATGAAATAAAGGTTGCAAAAGGACTGACCATTCAAAGTCGAAAATGTGAAAGAGAAAATCGACATAAAAAAATAAAGTATCCAAGATAAAATAGTAATTGATTAAAAACCTTGATAAATACATTAATCAAATTATTTTAAAACATTAAAAATCAATAAAATGAAAAAGTTAAAATCATTATTATTTGTAGCTATATTAGCTGGTTCTATGCTATATTCTCCTGAGGTTGATGCAAAAGAGATAAGTTTTTTACACGTATATGAAAATGGGTGTATTGGTATCAGAACATACCACTCATTCTTATGGTGGGATTGGGTTACAGACGAAATAATTGCTTGCTAATTAGCGTTAAACAATGATTAAACCTGCTTAAAGGCAGGTTTAATTTAAAAAACAGAAAATGAAAAAAACAATCTATTTATTAATATTACTGTCATTTAAATTCTCTTTTTCTCAAAGAATATCCGGAAAAATAAAAGATAGCATAGTGAATGAGCCTATTGCATATGTGAATATGGTATTGTTAAATCATAATATTGGAGCTTATTCAGATGAAAATGGATTTTACAAGATTGACATTCAGCATCATTTTAATGATACTTTAAAAGTATCAGCTCTTGGATATGAGCCTAAATTAATTTCTCTAAAAAAATTCAAAAATGAAAAATCTATAAATTTGAATTTTAACCTTAAAACAAACACCATTGATTTAGACGAAATTGTCCTCTCAAATAGTAAAACAAAGTATTCGAAAAAAATAAAATTAGGCTTAGAGCGAGAAGGAAATATAGGAGTTTCTTCACTCATAGGTCATGAGTATTGCGTTTTAATTAAAAATCCTTCTAATATTGAAGGAAAACTAAAATCAGTAATTATTGATTTGAAAAGAAGGGCAAACGCAGACTATATAGCTGATTTGAGAATTAAAGTTTATACATATGATGTTAATTTAAAAAAGCCTGGAAGTAACCTGATAAATAAAAATATTATAGTCTCCCCAAAAAATGGTAAATACTCATTAAAAGTTGATTTGACTGACTATAATATATTATTTACAAAAAATGGTTTATGCATTGGTGCTGAATGGATTGATATAAGAAATGAAACAAAAAAGTATGATAAAATTGGCCCAACACTTCGCTATACTTATACTAATGAAGAATTACTTTCTTGGACAAATTATCAAAATAGAGGTTGGAAAAATGGGATAATGGAATATAAAAACAATAAAAAGGCTAAACCTATTATGGGTATTGAAATATTGATACAAAAATAAAGGACTATGAATAAAAAGTATTGGATGATTATTTTAGGAGTTATAATCTTAGCCTCTCTTTTAACATATAAAAAGGAAATAAGATATGATAAGTATGCATACATTAAAATAGAGAATAAAACTTTTGATTTTGGAACAATAAATATTAATGATACAGTCAATCATATTTTCTACATAAAAAATATTTCTAAAACACCATTTCTAATAAATAAACTTTTGCCAAGCTGTAATTGTACAACAACAACAAATATTACAAAGAGAATAATTAAAGAAAATGAAACTTCAGGAATTGAAATTCAATTTATTGCTTCTGATAAGCAAGTAGGTAAAGTGCGAAGTGCTATTCTAATTGAGGGAAATACTGTAAATGGAATTGTAAAACTTGAGTTGATAGGTACAGTTAAAAATGAATAAATAACTTGTGCCAATACCTCATAAAATTTATGCTTACTTTTAAACTAAATAACAAACCGACAAACATTCAACAAACGATTTGCTTCGTCCGAAAAATCTCCGATTTTCCAGTTGCACAAATCATAACCCTAAACCGTTAAAATTTCTTTTTTTAATTAAAGGTTGAATTCAATAAATTATTTGCACCCATTTTTTGAACAGGTAATTTTTTCATAGGAATTAACCCAACGTTCTGGATGCTCTTTTGTATCGAATCCACAATTAGTTTTTCCATTTTTGTTCCTAATTCAAATGTATTGGAGGTTAATTCCTGCTAAAAAAAGAAAAGCGTGTATCTTTAAAGTATCTTGTTCTAACTATGTTTTTAAGGAAACAAAATCAAATGGTTTTTTGTTAGGAATCAAAGCCTTAAAATATCGTTTTCAAAATTGTAGGCAAGGCTTTGAAATCTTTGAAAACCCAATTGATGGGTCAAAACAATTAATGTTACCAAAAGGCCAAGTTTTGAAAGAAGAAGAAATTGCAGTAAGATTACTTTAGAAAAAAAGGTTAATGAAAATAATAAAATTACTCTTCTTAATAGTAACACTGGCATACGTTTCAAACGTATCAGCACAATCCGTTTATACAACCAAAACGGGAGAGAAATATCATAAGACAACCTGTAAGTATCTTAAATATTCAAAAAAAGAAATTACTTTAGAAAAGGCAATATCGTTGGGTTACCAAGCATGTAAAGTTTGCAAACCTAAAGCAAATAGCACTAAAAATTCAGCAACATCAACTACCTCAAATGCTGTATCAAATAAGTCAACAACAACAACAACAACAACAACAACAACAACAACAACAACAACAACAACAACCAAAACCAAAACAGCAACAGCTGTTCAATGTTCAGGGAGAACAAAGTCAGGAGCAAGATGCAAACGAAAAACTAAAAATGTGAGTGGTAGATGTTACCAACACTAATTCAATATGTTCGTTTAGATTTTTTAAAATAGAGATCACAATAATTTTGTACTAGCAATCCTACCTTTGTTTGGTTAGGTGGATTTCCCCTCTTATCTCTAAAAGTACCTAAATAATCGTGTATTTCAATGGCCTTTAAAGTTAGTTTATCATCCATAATAAAGAATAATTTAATTATATAAAGCAAATATCATATATGTAATTATAAGCTAATTACGGTTTTACCGTAAATCATTTATTTATGCAGATAATTAATTTGAATAATAATTACAAAAATCTCAATTTAACAAATTTTTGAATCATCTATTTGTTTTTCAATTGTACTATCTACATTTCCAGCAGAACTTCATTCCGTTGCACTCACTCCATACAGCTTCCAATTCCGAACAGTAAGAGCTTGAAAAAAAATTCCTGTCTTATTCAAATTTAAAAAAAAATATCTAATTACGGTTTTACCGTAATATAGTGGGATATTTTTTAGTTAATTTTAAATATGAATTTAAAAGCGTGCGTATGTAAAAAAATAAAACGAATTACAAACTAACTAAAAATCAATAAAAAATCATATTAATTTAAAAAGTATTATTTATAATGAAAATAATAAAATTATTAGTTGTGTTTAGTATATTGTTTTTGCAATCATGTACTAAGGAAGATAAGGGTAATTATGTAGTTAACGCCATAAATCAAAATTTTGTATCATTGAATCAAGCTAACAATATTGGTTCTGAAATTCAGATAAATAATTATGTAGGTAATAAGTTGTCAAGTGAAAATAAGAGTAAATTTAAAAATATAGAAAGTATAACCGAAATTGAAGGGCAGGATGGTCTTTCAGCTTTTTATATAATAAATTATAAAGATGAAGGTTTCGTTATTTTATCAGCAGATAATAGAATCAATCCTATTCTTGCGTATTCAGCTATTAAAAAATTTGAAATAGTTGATTTAGAATCCTACCCCTCTGGTTTACAGTATTGGTTATCGGATAAAAAAGATTTAGTAAAAAACATTAGAAAATTAAATGGTGTTCAATCTGATGAAATTAAAAATTCTTGGTTAACAGAACAAATTGTAGGTCTTATAAATCCGATTGATGATGAAGTTCCTCCCGGAGGTGGTTCTGGAGGTGGTTCTGGAGGAGGTGATGAAGGGTGTGAAAACACCTACTATGCAGTTGAACCTCTTTTAGACACAGCATGGGGTCAAGGTTATGGTTTTAATAATTCAACTCCTTATTATAATTGTTCGAATACCTTAAATGGTAATGCTTGGGCGGGTTGTGCAGCTACTGCAATGGCACAAATAATGAAATATTATGAGTTTCCTACAAGTTATAATTGGGCAAATATGCCTAATAATGTAGGGTCAACAGAAACATCAGATTTAATATTAGATATTGGTTTAGCTGTTAATATGGATTATGGTTGTATTTCGTCCAGTGCTGACCCAAGTATTATTGGATCAGTGTTTGAAAATGATTATGGTTATTCTACGAATACAGTTACATCCTCATATGATAATGATACTGTAAAAATACAATTAGAATCAAACTGGCCCGTTTTATTATATGGGTATAATGCTTCAGGGGGGCATATTTGGGTTAACGACGGTTACCGAAGAACTATATATTGTGAAACAGGGGCAGCTTATTTATTATTACATATGAACTGGGGTTGGAAAGGGAATTATGATGGTTGGTTCAATTATAACGATTGGAGTGTTGCTGGGACAAATTATAACACTAATAAAAGAATGATTTACAATATTACGCCGTAATATTTAAATATTTTAATCAAAAAGAATAATTTTCAAGTAAATTTGTAATAATAAAATAAATATGAAAAAATTTAAAAATGTTTTAATAATAGTATTCTTGCTTACCACTTTTATAAATTGTAAAAAAGAAGATGACAACATGTTAGTTGGATTTAATATAAATATGGACTTTGAAATTTCAGTAAGAGATAGTTCAGGAGAAGATTTATTAGACCCGAACAATCCAAATGCATACAATGAAAATGAAATAAAAATATTTTATTTAATTGATGGAGAAATGGTAGAAGTATATGACGCATTAATGGATTCTCCAAGAAACTTTATGATTTATAAGAGCGAATCGGAGTATAGGTTACGTGTATTCTTAGATTCTTCGACTGATAAAACAACAACATATATCAAATGGAATGATTCAGAAATGGATGAAATTAAAGTAGATGTGATTAGACTTAATACTTATATAGGGTATGAAAATAGTCAATTTAACGGACAATATGTTTGTGAAGGACAAGGAGGGGGATGTTTTTATGAGTATGTGAAAAATTAAAAATTATTAAATAAACCCTAGTCTAAATTGACTAGGGTTTATTATTGATTTCAGTTATTTATTATTTTAAGATACCCTTATCCAGCAGTATTAAGTTCTGTTATTGCTTATCAAATACAGCTTCCAATTCCTCACAGTTAAGAGTTTGTAAAAAAAATGCTTGTCCTGCGCATAGTAGAAGGGTAAGCACTTACTCTTTGCCTTTACGCTTTTTAAATCCGTTTCCATAACAATAACCATAATAAAATAGAATATTTAGCAGGTTATAAGGTGTTCGTCATACCCTCCATTTTGTTCCATAAAATACAATTAAAAATACTCCTTTGTCGCATTTGTACTTGCCGTTCATTGCACTACAATTTGCGCTCCAGTGGGTGCTCATTGCAGCGCACTCACTTATTTTATTACACACATTCCACGTATTCCTCACGCACAGCTATTTTTGCACCCAAACCCTTTAATGTTTTGCTACGCAAGTCATTTTTTTGGGTGCAACCGCTGTTTAATAATTTTGGCTCGCCTGCTGCTCACTTCGGGCTAAAAAAAGAGTGTCACAGTTTTTGAAGGCATCCATTTTGCATATAAAATAACCGCTCAAGTTATTATCTAAATTACATTCCTTTGAATAATTACGCTACCTAATTTTAATAAAGAATCTTTTCAAAAGCGGTTATTACATATTGCAAACGCGCACAAGAGCAAAGTATTCCGTTCATTGTTCCTCGTTTTGGTGCTCCGAAAATACCATTTCAAATTATAATTATCTAACTAAATACCTTACAGTGAATATAAACTGTACAACAATCAAAGCGGAGCACACACCAGTCGTCACGCTTCACTACATAAATTGCCCTTGCCTTTCCCTCAGCTTCAAAAACACCGCCACCCTTTGCGTGTACTACGTAGTTGTTGCATGCACTTATGCCGATGGCAACGTGCTATCACCACAACACCCTTCGTTCATCTCGCCGGCGGCTCGCTTAAATGCTACCGCATTTATTAGCTGCGCGATTACCTGTTTAAATTAACTTTAAAAACAGTTTTTAATTAAAAACACCTTGCTTCATTATCTGTGATTAACACCTTCTTTTTATTGTTTTTCGACATAGTAATAGAACTTGTTTTTTTTAATTAAAGTAAGTATGTTTTCAATGCTTGATAATTTCCCCATTAAAACTTCAAAAGGATTTTACATCATAAGTTGATTTATAGTTAAAAATAAAAAAGTTAGCAAATATCGGTTGTTTCCTCCACCCATCACACTAATGCTTTCAAGGTCAAGCCCTACGGGTTTTGAGAAAAATCTCCACCTCACTAAATGTTCGCTTTCAATCTAAATAAAAACACAGGTTGTATTTTTCTCAAAAACCTTGACAGCATTTACCCCACAACCAGCATAACAGCTATCTTTTTTCTTTCTCTTCCAAAAATTATATGCGCGAAGCGCTTAGCGAAGCATATAATTTTAATTGGAGAACTATGTCAACTTATGAAATCAGAACCCACCGAAGCGGAAGAAACTACAACACACCGCACTTTTTTATTTTAAACAAAGGTTTAAACAGTGGAAAACCACTCGGCAAACCTTGTCCAAACTGTTTTGTAATTACAACAACTTCAGAAGAAACCCGGGAGTCATTGTTTTACCTCTGCTTATCACTTAAAATTGGCAAATTCTTTGGTTATTATTTAAAAGGAAGTGTTATTCCGTTTATATGCATTTCAGATGCTAAAAAAGTAATAAACGAAGCACTCCAAAACAACCAGGAGCAGCAGTGGAGTATAAAAGTTGAGCAGCTCAAAAAAATTAATGCTTTTGAAGCAAACCTCCAGCAGCAACTCAAAAAAATTTCACAATTAAAAATCGCTTTGTTGAGGTCTTAAATTCTCTTGTCATCCCGGACGTGATCCGGGATCTCATCAATAAAAACTTAAATACACTATGAAACTAATAATAGCAGGAGGAAGAGACTTCACCGACTACAAAAAATTACGCCAAATTTGTGACAACATACTCCAGGGGCAAACCAATATTGAAATTGTATCTGGAGCTTACTACAAAGGAGCCGACAAACTAGGAGAACAGTACGCAAAAGAGCAAAATTACAAAATAACCCAATTTCCAGCCAACTGGAATCAATACAGAAAAGCAGCAGGTCCAAAACGTAACCAACAAATGGCAAACTATGCCAATGCCCTAATAGCTTTTTGGGATGGAAAAAGCAGAGGGACTAAAAATATGATTGATTTAGCCAAACAATTCAATTTAAAAATTGAAGTTTGTAATTATTAAGTTGTAAGTATACTGAAGCATCATCTTGAACTCGGTTCCTGAGCGGAGTCGAAGTGTGTTTTAGAATCTCATCATTAAAAGCATAATACCTCATAATAAAAATAGAGTAAGTGTCATTGCTACCTATTCACTGAGCGGTGTAGAAGTGAAAGCCTCTAAGCTTCCCCTTTATAGCGTTAAATAGATTACGGTTTTACCGTAATTAGATAAATATAAACCCTATACATTTATCATTAAATAAGAGTAGGAAATTTTATCCAGTGAAATGGTATGCTAAACAGTATAATTTGTGGTGATAAAAGAAGTTGCCAAAAATTGTTCTCACTCAAACTTGAGAAAAAATCTAAATTTAGAAAGTTTACAAAAATTAGTAGAATGTGGAATTAAATAATAATTAAAAAAAATAAAATGGGAAATTCAGATATTTTGTACCCATAAAAACAAAACATAAGGAAGAAATAGATGCCGAAAAATAAAGAATATATTGTTTAATTTTAAATCTAAATTGTGATGAATAAATCAGAATTATTAGAGGGTCTTTCAATCGAGGAACTACAAGAAAGAAATGAATTTACTGTAGTTGTTAACGATCCAATTACTGACCCAATTGACAGTCCAAAATGTATTGTTTGTCGATGTTAATAGGCTTGTCCTAAACAGATAAATAGAACATTAAGTAAGGATGAGAACATCTCTCATCCTTACTTTTAATACAAAAAATAAATGTACAATAAAATCACTATTTATAAAACAGACTTCTCTAACAAATATTTACTTAGATTTGATGACAATTCATTATATGTAGGTTATATTGTTAAAGAAATAATTCTACTACTTAAAAACAATATCCAAAAAAAGAGTATTCCACAAATCATCAATGAAAAATATAACTTAACAATTAATGGCGATGATATCCAAAAGGTTATTAATAAAATTGAAAAAACATTATTTATAAAAAAGGAAATATCTCTTATTAAACTTTTTAAAATCATTAATCCAAGTAAAATTAATTTTCCTTTTTTAGTACAAAATATATTTAAAGAAAAAGTGTTTTATATATACTTAATTTTTATGTTTTGTATAAATGTTTATGCTTTTATCAATGTCGAAAAAGTCGTTTCTAAATCAACTATGGAAACTATATTTTTTTATTTATTTCTGATACTAATATTGATTTCCCACGAACTCGGACACTCAATATCTTCTAAAAAATATGGAGTAATAACGGATGAAATAGGTCTTGGTTTTTATAGTGTTTTCCCTGTATTCTACATTGATTTAGGAGAAGTTTGGCGATTATCTATATATAAAAGAATTATAATAAATCTTTCAGGAATATTTTCTCAATTATTAATAGGGTCATTACTTTTCATTTTAAATTTTTTTTTAAAAAACAACTATTTAATAACAAATCTAATATACACCAACTTTATTATAATATTATTGAATTTTAATCCTTTTTTTAAGTTTGATGGTTATTGGGTTGTTTCTGATTTATTAAAAGAAAGTAATCTAATGACTAAATCCAATAAATTATTAAAGGATTTATTTCTTTTCAAATTACCAAAAGAAAAGTTGGGTATGATTTTTTACATAACCCTAAAGTTGACTTTTATTTTATGGATTATATATAATATTGCAAGTTTTATATATGTGTATACCTTAAAATTATTAAACAATGAGTTGAGTAACTTTAACTACATTATAATAACAGTAATACTTATGTTTTTTATAACTAAAAAATTAATAACAAAAAATAAATATGGATTTAGAAAGCGAAAGGAAAAAATATAAAAAAGGGTTAAAAGCCCCAACACAAAAAGAAATTGATTTATGGAGTTATGATTTTGCCCTTTTTAGTGCTAACATTAAAAAGTTTTTCCCGAAAATTAAAAACTCTGAATATTTTAATTTGTTTAAAAACTGTTTATATAATAAATGGACGTCAAGTATTGAGCAATATGATCTTACATATTTAAGAAATACTTCAATCATAAATCATAGTTCTATTGATTTAAATCCTAAGGTAGAGAATCAACCAATAATTTTTACATCATTTCATTATGGTTCATATAGATTATTTAACTCAACGCTATATGAGCTAGGATATAAAGTTGTAATAATTATGGACGAAGGTGTTATTAAACGCCAAGGAAACGAAATGCTAAACGAAGTAATACCTTCCCTTAAAGGAACTAAAGATTCTGATTTTATTATCTTAAATGTTAAAGATAGGACTTCTATTTTTAAACTTAAAAAATTAATTTCAAAAGGGTATGTAATGTCTGTATATTTAGACGGTAATATGGGAATAAATGACGACAATAAATCATTCTCAAAAGGATATATTCCTATAAACTTATTTAACAATACTGTTTATGTTAAAAATGGTATTGGAAAATTAGCTTCTATACTTGGAGCAATGTTAATACCCACCATTTCATATAAAGACACAAACGAAAATAATCATTTAACTTTCTATAAAGAAATACAAATTAATGATTTTAAAAATAAGCGAGAATTTTCAATAAAATCAATAGAATTAGTTTATGAAATATTTTTTGATTTATTAAAAAAAGACCCTATGCAATGGAGTTCTTGGTTAGATATACACCTTTGGTTTAAACGAGATTTCACAACTCCTTCAAAAAACATTTTTTTAGACAAAAAAAATGAAAAATTTAATTCTGAAAGATATACATTTTTCAAAAAGGCAGAATCATTTTTCCTTTTTGATTTATTTGATTACAAATCATATCCAATAACCGAAGAGTTACATTTACAAATAAAACAGAATAGGTTTTCTGAAATACAGCCTAATTTATTTACTGATCTTAAAACGAAAAATATAATACTTTAAGTTATGAAAAAAACAATTCTTAAATTCCAATTTATATTTATACTTTTATATAGTTTTAATTTTGTTTATTCTCAAAATATTGTTATTACGGGTAATGTTACCGACAGTTTAAAGAAACCTTTGCATTATGTAAATATTGGTATCTATAACAAATATGTTGGAACAGTAACAGACAATAAAGGGGATTTTTATTTAGACATTGACAATTCAATGGTCAATGACACTTTGAAAATCTCATCTTTAGGGTATGAACCAAAAGAAATATTGATTAAAAACATATTATCAAATTCAAAAACAAACATAGTCTTAAATAGTTATACTGAGGAACTTAAAGAGGTTGTATTGACTTCAAATAATACTAAATCCTATGTTAAGGGAAAGGAGAAATCAAAATCAAAAAATCAAGTATTTTTTGCTATACCAAAGGCAAAAAATCAAAATTTAGGGGCAGAAATTGGAAGAAAATTTTCAATTGGATCAAAAAAGCCAAGTTTACTTAAAGAGTTTAAATTTTTTATTAAAAATAATAATTTTGATAATGTAAAATTTAGGATTAATCTATACACTATAAAAGATGAATATCCTTCTAAAAATATTAACAAAGAAAATATTTATATCGAAGTTAAAAATAAATCTACAGGGTGGGTTACAATTGATTTAACAAATTATGATATTAGCATACAACAAGATATTATTATAACAGCCGAATGGGTTGAAGGCTCGAAAAACGGTGATGAATTAAGTCTACCAATGTTGATTCCATCATTTAGTTCAGTACATTACTACAAATACGGTTCTCAATCTAAATGGAAAAAATATAAAATGATTTCTACACCTATGATTCTCGAATACAACCAATAGTTTTAATGAGGAAAAAAAATAAACCTAGTCTTTTATTACTGCTTTTAATATTTCAATTAAATAGTTTTGCTCAAAATGAAACTTTAATAGAAGGAAAGATCATTAGTGATATTGAGAATTTAGAAAATATTTATATTTATAATAAAAGAAGTAATGATTTTACTTTAAGTAAAATTAATGGTTTCTTTAGTACTTTAGTAAGACTGAATGACACTTTAATTTTTTATGGAATACAATTTGTTGAAAAAAAAATTATAATTGATACAATTACAATTAATAAGAAAAAAATTACAATTAAACTAACTGAAGAAATTTATGAATTAGATGAAATTTTATTAAAAAAAAATATGACGGGTTCATTAGCGTTAGACCTAAAAAAAGTTGAAGATTATTCATCAAAAGTGAATGCTAAAAGTTTAAATTTACCTAATGCTGACACACCTAAAAAAACTCCTTTTGAATTTAAAATGTATACTTTAAGCGATAATATGGGGCCTATCAATAACTTTATTAACAGAGTTTCTGGAAGATCCAAAAAAAACAAAAAATTAAAGAAAATTTTAAAAAAAGAACACAAAGTAAATGAGGTATTTTCTTTTTATTCAAAATTCATATACACCGATATTTTAAAAATACCTAAAAATGAAATAGATACGTTTATTATCTACTGTGAAAATGATACTGAATTTTGGGAGATTATTAAGTTGAATGATAAAATCAAAATTTTGAATTTTATAATAAAGAAAGGAAAAATCTACAATCAAAAAAAACTTTAACAGTATTATCATTAAATTACAAGAATTAGATGTAGAAATTTTATTATTTAATGTTATTCTATCTTATTGTGTGAAAATTAAGAAGTATAAATGACTAATTATAAAAAGCAACTATTTGGCAACGCCTCATAAAATTTATGCTTAAATTTGAACTAGTACAAACGATAAACATTCAACAAACGATTTGCTACCGCCGAAAAATATCCGATTTTCCAGTCGCACAAATCTTATAACTCGTTAATAAAATCAAAAAATGCCTAGCTAAAATTAGCTAGGCATTTTTTATGATTTCTTTTTAGATTCATTAGAATCTGAAAATAATTTCCGCAGTACATAAGAAACAAAAAAACTCACCACAGCTCCAATAACCGACATTAGTGCAGTAAAAAACACATCGTGAATACTGATATTCAAAGCTGTTGATAACAATGTACCACCAATAACTCCGTACCTTATTTGAATATCATTGAACATCATTTTCAGGTTCTTTTTCATTGTCTGAAACTACTGCTTGACTTATAGCTGTAGCAACAGTTCCGGCAACAGTCAAATAAGTTGCTACTGTTACTAAGAGTGCAGGCAAACTTATGGGAGCTGCTAAAATAGCTCCACCGGTGGCGGCCAAAGCGATACCAATATTCCGCAGTTTTCTAAAAAATGTTGGAGTAGGTTGTTTTAAACGATCAATAATTTTCATAAGGTTAAGATTTAATAATTAATGTAACTTTTTCTTTTCGGTCAAATGCCTGGTAGCATATTGAAACCAATTTTTGTAAAACAACACGAGAAGCAATTCCTTTAGCCAATCCGTTTAATTGTTGTACTGGTGCAATACAGCCTTCCAATTCTTTTTTAGCATCATTAGCAGGGTGTATTAAAATCAGACTTCTGCCTTTAACATTTTGAAGATGAAGATGATGTTTAAACTTTTCAGAAAAACGAGCCTTCAACTCATAACTACCTTCAGGAATGCAAGAGATACTTCTTTTATTGTCAAGCCAAGGCAATTCAATAGTAAAACCTAAAAATTGGTTATGCACAAAAAGGGCACCGTTGGTACCCTCTTTAAAATAGGTTCTATGCAAATGAAGCTCCACTATACAGTATCAACTTTCACAACAGACAACGCATTGTATGAACCATTTTTCAATGGATACATTTGCCCATTTACCTCTTGATAAAACTCAATACCCAATACTTGAACCATAGGATTTACAGATGTTCCAGTGATAGAAACAGTTAAATCAATGGAAGCTGTAGTTGCGCCATTATACGGTAAAATATTAGTTTCATCACTTTCAAAAGCTGAGGTTTCACCTGCAAAATCAAGTTCTGCAGTTCCAGTAACCACTTTAAAATGTGTAGTTCCTGCTGGTGCAGCAATACGTACCGTTGGTGCAAAAGGAGCAATACTTAAAGTAGCATTACTTTGTGAACGATCAATTGCATTAGTAAACGGAGCAAACAATGTTGAACCTAACTTCCCATTGGTGTTAAATTCAAACCCTTGAAACAAGCTCAAATTCCCATCCTGAATAGTTCTTAAACCACGCTCATTTACAGCATCAGTTTTTACTACTTTTAAAAGATCAGTTGTCAATCTGCTTACCACTCTTTTATCTTTTGCATTTTGCAAAAGAATTCTGATAGCGCTTCGCACTAACTTTCCACCTTTTCCAGCAGCTCCAAATTCAGCACCGTTTTCACGAGTTCTTTGAAACGCAGGATCGTTTGCAATTCTAGATTTATCCACACCACCTTTTTCACGAGCAAGGTGTCCGTCACTTGTTTTGTAAAAGGTAATACCTCCGATAGTTCCTTTTAATTTGATAATACCATTTTGTCTAGCCATAATTTTATAAATTTTTAATTCTCAACAAATGAACCTATCTTTATAATGAAAATAAAAAACGAAGTCCCATTCCAGCCGATTCTATCTTTTTAGTCCGAATTAGACCTATAAATGAAGCGTAGATGAACCTAGGATAAAGCATAGATAGAGTATCAAATGAAGATTATAAGAGCTTGTATATACCCAAAAGACATTCAGTGTATCACTGGAAGAAGTGAGCGTTATGGACGTAGACTTTTAAATGATATCAAAGCTCATTTTGGGAAGCAGCCGCATCAATTTGTAACCATCAATGAATTTTCAGAATATTCAGGTATTGAGGTAGACATCATAAATGAATACATATTAGATTAAATAAAAGGGGACTAATTAGGGGTCAGTAAAAATGTGTACCTTTGTAAGCCCAGTAAAATAGGGGGTGAGTAAGTATAGTTTTAGTTCCTTCCTCTCTACTAAACGAGACTCAAAGGCTTTTAGCTTTTGAGTCTTTTGCTTTTTAGAACCATAATTATCAGAAAAACAGTTGGTTAACTCAAGCATAAGATTGATTTTAGGCGTTCGACATTCCTTGTTTTTTAATGAAAGTCTAAACCCTTCAGGGAATAAGATGTTTTGAAAAGTTCTTTTATCATTATACTGCAAACTATCCCAGTACTTATAGGGGTTATCAGCAATTTTTAAGAACTGTTTTATTAATTTTTTATGGTTCGACATTTTTGTCGGGACCTTATCTAAAAATTCATTTTTTTCCTGTAGTAGCTTTTTTAGATTTGAACCGTGCTTAACAAAAATCTCTTTTGATATTTCATTTAAAGCAAACCTATATTCCATAGTATCATACTTTTCCTGTAATTGATTTATTTCTGTTTTTAGGATTCTTCGCTTATCCTCATAATTCGAATATTCAAAATCTAATATTTTTTCTATTTGCTTTGAAAACAATGGGTGAAAATCTTTTGAGAAAGATATAGATTCTAATACTTCTTTAAATTTTTGATGAACTCCTTCACTTAATGAAGTTTTCTTGGTATCTGCATTTATAGTCTTATTACAGCTTGGACATTTATAATAATATATATGTTTGCGCTTATTATGATAGGAAGTCATATTTTTATTGCAGTCATCACAAACCAAAAATTTTGGAATTAAAGGTGTGGCCACTTTTCCATTCATTTTTGGAACACCTAACTGAACTGAACCTTTTAACTTCTTTTGAAGTAAGTCATATTCTTTTAATGAAATAATTGGTTCCCAATGACCCTTTATTATTTTATCTTCAACCAAACTATTGGTGAAATGACCTGTATAAAACAATTTAGACCACATAACACTTATACTTTGCTTCGGAATATATAATCCATCCAACAGTAAATAATCCTGTATCTCTCTATTGGTATATGATTTATATAATTTAAGATGAAAGGCCTTTTTAATTAATTCACCATCATTATTAAGCTTTATTTCTTGGAATGCTTGAACCTTGTAAGGGTCTTTAACTCTAGGTCCAAAATGGTCATAGCCTCTTGGTGTTTTACCCAAATATGTACCCTTTTCGAGCGCATTTATCATTCCAGGAATAATGACATCTTGCCTATTGAAATTTTCTTTTTGAGCATATAATAATTGTGTAGAAAATTCATTTTCGTTTCTATCAGTAAAAGTATTTTGCTCATCACTTACTGAATATAGTAATACTCCATATTTCCTTCTTAAACTAACAAATAGCTCAATATGCTCTGCACCTGAACGTCCAAATCTACTCGGAGACCAAATTAATATTATCTTTGGGCGGTTGGATCGATGTGTTTTTTTTATAGCATCAAGCAGCACTTTAAGTGTTTTTTGAGTATTGACTTTTTTTGAACTTTCATATGCAGCATCAAATTCTTTAGTTATTATCAAGTTATGCTCATTTGCAAAAGATTTGATACGTTTTACTTGGGTTTCAATACTTCCATTATTTTGAAATTGTTCTTTTGAAGAAACTCTTGTATATGACCATACAAGAGCTCCTGCAAAATTTAAAATTGTAATACCTTTTTTCATTTATTTGATTTTAACTATTCAAATTATCTTTAATAAGTTTAGAAAACTCATATATAGATGAAGTAATTATATACAACTGCTGGTCACTTAACTTTTCTATGTTTTGTGGCAAACACGCTTCAACTTCTTCTCGAGTAAGCAATAATTGCTTTTGAAGATCGATTTTTGATTTCCGGCCCATTCCTGATTTGTTTAAAATCAGGCTGTAAAATCAGGGACTGATGGAATGATACATAATAATTCATTTATTTTGTTATTAATGTTAATTTATAATTGTCTTGTGAACGCGGTTCAATTAATAATTTTGAGTTTTTAGGCAGCTTATTGTTTAATATAAAGTTTGCTAATTGTTCACTTTTCTTGTGTTGTTCACTTATTATAAGTGGTTCTAATTTTTCGTTATCTATAACCAATTCAATATACTTAGGACTTTTAAATAGTATGATATCTTTTAATTGATTCTCTATTTGACTCAAATAAGCTAAATCTCCTTCTATCATTTCAAATTCTATAGTGACTATTTTTTTTATAAACCCAATAAGTGGAATACAAATACTTGTTTCTTGATTCATTAATGAATTTAACTTTAGAGTAGGATCTATATCTCCCATAATAAAAGTGTGTTCTCCAGTATTTGGAAAATATAATAATGAAGAAGGACATTTCTCTATATAAATACTAGCTTTAATTGCATCTGTAAAAGGATTGTTTTCAGTTCTTAGCGTATTCATTAATAATTCATCATCTCGCATATTTTTTAATGAATTATTATGTACTTCATCTAATCGGTTTACCTTTTTATTTAGATGATATTCAAATATTGAATCTAAATACTTTTCTTCCCTTGGCAGGTCCCAAACATCTTTTGCTAATTGTGCGAGTCTTTTGGTGTCAATTCCAAGCTTTGTAAGCTCATTAATTGTATATAGCCAAACAGCCTGAGGAATATTCATTTTGCCATGTTTCTCTTTTTCAAAAAAAGGTAGAATAACTCTTTCCTTCCAATAATTAACTTGACGGGAAGAAATGCCTAAATGACGTGGTAAAATATACCTTTCTGAAAATAGCTCTCCAGTAGCAATATAATCTGTATTCATAAATTATTAAATTAACGTTAATGTAAATTATAAACTATTTATTTGTAAATTTACGTAAATTATGTTAACTTAGCAAAATATTTAGGCTAATAAGTCACAAAATAGGAGTCTACGATAGGTAAGACCAAGTGTAACCTCTAGAAAGGCTCACTTCATTAAAAATTGAAAAAAGCAAGAAATGGAAGCTGGAAGCGAAGAAATACAAGAGGTAATTAAAATTGGCGAATTGACACCACTACCTAGACCTATTGCACCTAGAGAGTGCGAATGCGGTTGTCAGAATAAATTTCAACCACACAGAAGAGATCAAGTCTATTTAAATAAACAGCACGCTGACTATGGATATAACCATGGAAAAAGAAAGACAAAAAATCTTAACAGAATAACATGTGAAAAGATTTTATTAAAAAATGATACAATTTTAAAAAAACACTATACATCAGAATGGAACAGTAAGCAAGTTGATTGTTATTTTGATATTATTAAAGCAGAAGGTTTCAAATTTGGATATAATGTAGGTAGAAATGAAGTTGAAGAAGTCGTTTATAATTATACGTATAATTACTACTATTCTTTACACCTTATAAACAATATTAAACTAATTAAAATATATAAACGATGAATTCACCCATGCCAGTTGATGAGCTACCAAGTTTTGTAGCCGCACATTACAACATATCACAGCCCTCAAATAACCCTTGGTTAAAATATATGATAGTTGGAGGTCTTTTGCTTTTTGCATTTGCAATCTCTGTAGCTATAATAGATAAAAAAGAACTATATAGTATAACTAAAAATTCAGAAGAAAATGAATCCAGTAATGAATAAATCTTCAAAAGAAGATATAAAAAGAATTGTAAATATTACGATTGGAACAATAGTTCTTGTAGTGGGATTTACCGTTTTAATAAGATTAGGTAGAATAATGATTGTTGACTGTAAAGAGATGGGATTGTAGTTGAAACATTCTCACAAAATCAATCCAAATAAAAAAAAGGCCAAGCTTAATTTCTTGGCCTTTTTTTTATAATCTATTCTGTACAATTTCTAATAAAAAACCTGAGAACATCGTAAAAAGCCGTAAAACGTCGTTGTACATCGTAACACCTCTTGAAACGACGTTTTAAGAGGTGTATGTAAGCGTTAAATTTGATAAATTTAATGAGATTTCAGCTGACAAAACCATCTTTGACCATCTATTTTTTTAAGTAAAGAAAACTAATTTTTTTCTTTACTTAAAAAAATAGATGGTCAGAACCCAAGATAATTCATATATTAAACTATACTAAATTTTAGAACGGTCTCATTAATATATTCTTCACCTAGTTTTAATATTGAAGAAGGAAAATTATTATTATTATTTGGTGCATCTGGAAAATTCTGAGTTTCAAAACAAATAGCTGAAAATTTAGAATAACTGACTCCATTTTTATAAGTCAAATCAGGTAATTTTACAGGTGTATAAACTACACCTGCAGGTTGATTGGTGTAAACTTCCATTTGTATTCCTGTTTTTGGGGACATTAATAAAGCTTTTAATCTTTCATCTCCAAAGACAAATGTATCATCAAAACCTTTAAAATCTCTTCTTCCAAGTAGTGACATTTTATTTCTATCAAAACGGGTGTTCAATGAATTTATCAATTCTCCTGAAGGAATTAATTGTTCATTAACCTCTAAATAATATGGACTATTAATTAATAATTTATGATCTAATATAGTGCCTTTTCCATCTAAATTAAAATAAGAATGATTGGTTAAATTGACGTGTGTTTCAGCATCTGATTTTGCTTTATATGTAATTTTCACCTCATTTTCCTCACTCAACTGGTAGGTTACAAAAGTTTCTAAATTCCCTGGATAACCTTCTTCTAAATGTTCACTCACATAAGATAATGTTACTTGTGGGTTTCTTCCTTCGTTTAAATTTACAATTTCCCAATATTTTTTATCAAATCCAATTTTCCCACCATGTAAGTGAATACCATTTTCATGATGAATTGGATATATCTCATCATTAATTTTAAAGCATCCCCTAGAAATTCTACCGGCATATCTTCCAACCGAACTGCCTAAATATAACCCTTTTTCTAGATAAAACGGTTTGGTATAATCTTCAGAGGATTCCAAACCAACAATTACATTCACGAATTCTTTATTTTTATCGGGTACCCTTAAGCTTATTATGGTAGCTCCAAAATTAGAAACTTGTAATTCTAACCCATTTGAATTTATGAGTTTTATTGCTATAATTTGTTGAACCATCACTTTTAATTAATTTTATAATACAATTTTCAAATTAACTGTTTCTTTTCTTTTCCCATTCCCAAGATGATTCTGTCATATCATCTAGTGTTAATATAGGATTCCAATTCAATTCTTCTTTTGCTTTAGAAGTACTTGCGTATAAAATTGGCACATCTCCTTCTCTTTTAGAGGCGAATGAATAATTTAATTTTTGTTTTGTTGTTTTCTCAAAAGAAGCTATTACATCTAAAACTGAATACCCAATTCCTGTACCAATATTAAAAATTTCAAAATTCTCAAGTACTTCATTTCGTATCAATCTTTGAAGTGCCAAAACATGTGCTTTTGCAAGATCCACCACATGAATGTAGTCTCTTACAGCCGTACCATCTTTTGTTTTATAATCATTCCCAAATATTTTTAGCTCATCTCTAAGCCCTAAAGCTGTTTGTGTAATAAATGGCATTAAATTATTTGGAATACCAGTAGGAGTTTCGCCTAAATTACCCGAGCTGTGGGCTCCTATTGGGTTAAAATACCTTAATGATATTGCTTTAAAGTTTATTGATGCTTTTGAAAAATCTTCAATTATTTCTTCTCCAATTTTTTTGGTATTGCCATAAGGTGATGTAGGTCTTTTTGTTGTTGAATTTTCGTTTAACGGAAAACAATCTGGCAATCCATAAACGGTTGCTGATGAAGAGAATATTAAATTTCTTATTCCAAACCTATTCATACCTTCAAGAACATTTAACAATATATTTAAATTGTTATGATAATATTGAAGAGGCATTTTCACACTTTCTCCTACAGCTTTAAATGCAGCAAAATTAATTAATCCTACTGCATCCTTATTGCTTTCAAAAAAGATGGAAGTTTTGTTTTTATCTGTCAGGTCAATATTTTCAAATGTAGGTTTTACACCCGTTATACTTTTAATGCTATCTAAAACTGAAATATCTGAATTACTTAAATTATCAACGATAATTACCTCAAATCCTTCATTTATAAATTCCACAGCTGTATGCGAACCTATATATCCTGTACCACCTGTAATTATTATTTTATTTTTCATTTATTTATCATCTTTTATTTCCAGAAAATAGCATATAATGCAACTAAAATAAGCATTACTGCAAACGAACCAATATTAAATAATGGACTTGTTTTGAATAATTCTTTAGAAATTTCAATACCTTTTTCGTCATCTTTTCCTTTATGTTGGAAATAAGAAACCAGAGCAATCACAATCATTGTAAGAACTGCTGTGTATCCCATTTGATCCATCCAAGGTAAATCTAAAAATAGTGCGCTTGTTGACCATCCTTTTGGTGCAACCTTAAAGTACATTGCAATTGGAATTGAAACTAATGCTCCAATAATAGCACCCTTGTTTGTTGTTTTTTTCCAGAATAAACCTAACATAAATACAGCTAAAATCCCAGGACTTACAATTCCTGTATATTCTTGTATAAATTGAAATGCTTGATCGATTCCTCCTAATAAAGGAGCCATAATACAACCTATTACTAAAGCTACTGCAGCTGAAATTCTACCAACATTTACCGTTGCTTTATCACTAGCATTTTTGTTAATATATTGCTTGTAAATATCCATTGTAAAAATGGTTGAAGTTGAATTTAACATAGAAGCTAATGACGATACAATTGCTGCTGCTAAAGCTGCAAAAGCCACACCTTTTAAACCTGTTGGTAAAAATTGCAACAACCATGGATATGCTTTATCTGCTTGCTCTAAGGTTGGTAAATTCTTTAATCCTGCCTCACCTAAACGAGCCATAATTTCTGGATCATTTACCATAACATATGCTGCTATTCCTGGAATTACTACGATTAATGGTATTATTAATTTTAAAAATGCAGCTAATAAAATCCCTTTTTGAGCTTCTTTTAATGATTTTGCTGCTAACGTTCTTTGAATAATATATTGGTTGAAACCCCAGTAGTACAAGTTTGCTACCCATAAACCTCCAACTAAAACTCCAATTCCTGGTAAGTTTTTAAATTCTGGATTTGATTTATCTAAAATCATAGAAAAACGATCTGGAGCTGCATCAAATACAATTCTCATACCTTCCATCATACCAGCCCCGTCAGAAACTGTATTTAACGCAATATAAGTCGTTACTAAACCTCCCATTACTAGAAATACAACTTGAATAACATCTGTCCAAGCAACGGCTGAAAGACCTCCGTATAGCGAATAAGCCGCTGCAAATAATGCTAATCCCATGACTCCATAAACCATAGGAATTCCCATAATTGTTTCTAAAGCTAAACTTCCTAAATATAATACTGAAGCTAAGTTTACAAACACATACAGCCCAATCCAAAATACAGCTAAAATAGTTTTTAGATTTGTTGAAAATCGTTTTTCAACGAATTCTGGAATTGTATACAAACCTTTTTCAATAAAAATTGGTAAAAAATACTTTCCAACAATAATTAAAGTAATAGCGGCCATCCATTCATAAGAAGCAATAGCCAAACCTAAAGCAAAACCTGAACCAGACATTCCTATAAATTGTTCTGCTGATATATTTGCTGCAATTAAACTTGCTCCAATAGCCCACCAAGGTAAAGATTTACTAGCTAAGAAATAATCTTCAGCATTTTTTTCATGCCCTTCTTTATCTCGGGAAACCCATAAACCTACACCTAAAATTAACACCGCATAAGCGATAAAAATGAAGTAATCCCAAAATCCAAAATGTGTTGTCATATCCGTATAGTTTTTAATAATAAATTTTTAATTTTAATAAAATTAATATCTCTTTAATTATAATTTTTCTCTACCATTGGCCTAATCGTTAATTCATCTATTGATGCATTTAAATCAACTAATATCATTGTAAATATTGCCTCTACCACACTTTCCACTTCTAAATATTCCGGTTTATTTGTATTTCTAAAAGAAGTGTTTGTGCCTCCAGGATAAATAGAGCAAACTTTTATATTTTTAAGCCTAACTTCTTTCCTGAAAACTTTAACTAATGCATCAAAACTTGCTTTAGAGGCTGTGTATGCTCCAATACCTTCATTTGAAAAATTGCAAACTGTAGATAAGACATTTATGACGGTTCCTTTTTTAGCAATTTCCATACTCCTGTAGACTTCTCTCATAAAAATAAAAGGAGCGATTGTATTAATTTTTAACATATACATTAAGTCATTTGTTTCTATTTTTGAAACCAATGAACGCATGGTATTTGCGCCGGCACAATTGATTAGAACATCAAATGTTCCTATTTTGTTTGTCGCTTCTTTTACAAATAAAATTATTTCATTTTCATTAGATATATCAAATGCTTTATAATGAATATGGCCTTTTGTCTCTCCAATTTCATTTAAAAGTGTCGTCATCTTTTCAATCGATCTACCGCAAAAAGCAACATTAGCTCCAGCTTCAATTAACTTAATAGTTAGGTTTTTTCCTATACCAGAAGTTGCTCCTGTTACAAGAATATTTTTATTGATTAAATCATCCAATTTCATAACAAGTCTATTAAATTAATTCCTTCAGTTTTTGAGTTGCAATTTCTGCAGTAATATCTCTTTGAGGAGAACCAAACATTTCGTACCCAACCATAAATTTTTTAACTGTGGCACTTCTTAATAATGGAGGATAAAAACTCAAGTGCCAATGCCAATGATTATTTTCCTTATTGTTTGTTGGAGCTTGATGAATTCCACTTGAATAGGGAAATGAGCAATCGAACAATTTATCATATGATTTCGTTAAAACAGAAATAGCTTCAGCAAATTGTTTTTCCTCTTTTTCAGTCAAACAACTTATGTTTTTTTGAGCCTTTTTAGGGAGTATCATTGTTTCAAATGGCCAAATAGCCCAAAAAGGAACTAAAACTACAAAAGTTTCATTTTCAAAGATAATGCGTTCATTTAGAACTAATTCTTGTTTAACATAGTCTTCTAATATCGTTCTATTGTTTTTTTGATAATACGCCAATTGGTTTATATCTTTCTTATAAACTTCATTAGGCAATGAAGATTGGCTCCAAATTTGACCATGAGGGTGGGGATTACTACATCCCATTACCGCACCTTTATTTTCAAAAATCTGCACGTAATTTATGCTTTCTTCACTACCTAAAATTTTATATTCTTCTTTCCAAGTAGTCACTACTTTTTCAATAGCTTCTATAGACATTTCTGCTAAACTTTTTGAATGATCTGGGCTAAAACAAATTACTTTACAAATACCTGTTTCACTTTGTGCTTGTAATAAATCATCATTGATAGAAAATGATGGAGAATCTTTTTGAAGTGCTGCAAAATCGTTTGTAAATACAAAAGCACCTTTATAATCTGGATTTATTTCTCCATTCATTCTTGTGTTTCTAGCGCATAAGTAACAGCTTTCATCATGAGATGGTCTAACTTCTTTTGAGACTGCTTCATTTTGACCTTGCCATGGGCGTTTTGCTCTGTGTGGTGAAACCAACACCCATTCGCCAGTTAAAATATTTAAACGTTTGTGGGAGTAATCTTGTAAATCTGTGTTCATTTTAAGATATTATATGGGTTCCTTCTGAGATATTTACCGAATAAGGTGTGCATTCCTTATTAAATCTTGTTTTATACAATGGTGCCACTTTTTCAAAAAAAGCATCCGATTTTCCTCTTTTAATAATGTTTATAGTACAACCTCCAAAACCGCCTCCCATCATTCTAGAGCCAACAACATCATCGCAATCTTTTGCCAATTCAACTAAAAAATCAAGTTCATCACAACTTACTTTGTATTGATGTTGTAACCCATTGTGAGAGTTAAATACCAACTCGCCTAATTTTTCAATATCATTTGCTGCCATAGCTTCAGAAGCTGCCAGGGCTCTATTATTTTCTTGAACTACAAATAAAGCTTTTTGATAATCTTCTTCTGAAATTTGATCTTTTATTGCTAATAAACCTTCTTCAGTGGCATCTCTCAACGCTTTAACATTTAATAATGATGCTACATTTTCACAAACAGCTCTTCTATTATTATAGGCACTATCAGCTAAACTGTGTTTTACATTTGTATTGATTAATAACAGCTCATAATCTTTAAAATCAATTTCAAAAGGTATCGCTTCTATAGTTCTACAATCTAATAATAAAGCCTTATTTTCTTGCCCAAACATACTGGCATATTGATCCATAATACCGCAATTGACGCCAACATAATTATGTTCTGCTTTCTGCGAAATAAAAATCATTTCTGTTTTGGTTAAGCCTAAATTAAACAACTCGTTCAAACCAAAAACCACACTATTTTCTAATGCTGCTGATGAAGACAAGCCAGCACCTCCAGGAATATCCCCACCAAAAACGATATTAAAAGGTTCAAGATTAATTCCTTTTTTTTGAATTTCTGATACTACTCCTAATATGTAGCTCCTCCATCCACCGTTCGACAAAGGTTGAATGTTTTCCAAAGAAAATTTATATGTTTCATTTTTATCAAAAGCAAAAATACTACATAAATCAGAATTGCTTTTTTGAATAGCAGCAACAATTCCTTTATCTATAGCAGCAGGAAATACAAAGCCATCATTATAATCTGTATGCTCTCCAATAATATTGATTCTTCCTGGTGAAAAAATTAAAAAAGGTGCCGTTTTGAATTTCTCAATAAAAATTGTTTTTATTTCATTTATTAAATCTGTGTTCATATTCAAATAAATTTAAAAGTTTACTTTTTGCTGACACTATACACTTTTATAATTCCTATTTTCATTTTTATTTAATTCCTTGGTTAGGGATATGTCTTTATCCTTTTTATCCTTTTTATTTTTTTCTGATTTACGTGTACTTTCACACGATAAAAAAGATCCAATTAATAAAAAAATAATTATTTTGGTCATATTCATATTAATTGGAAGCTGTTTTTATAATTTTGGAATGATTACAAATGAATAACGATACGTTTTATCTGTTAATTTATATTCAGGATGAGTATGAGCTCCCCAGCTTGTATCACCACCAACACCCATTTGTCTATAATCAATATTTACAGAAACTAAATCTCGAGGTTTCACATCAATAGTATGACGGTTTTTAACAATATCTCCATCTCTATGGCGACCATCAGTTCTTTCTAAAGATTCAAAATCTTCCATCATATAATTATGTGCACTAAAATCAACTGTAGGAATACCTTTAATAATTATTCCCTCTCCATCTTTATTAGTCAAACTTACCCAACGGGTATCTGTTTTATTTCCATTTTCCTGAGGTCGGATATAAGCCCAATACTGGTGGGCCACTTTACCTGTATAAGTACCAATTTTTGCGCCTGTTTTTCTATCCCAATAACTTTCAAAAGGTCCTCTTCCATACCAAGAAATTTGATTGTATTCACCCAATAATTCAATATTTAAACCAATCCTTGGCGTTTCAGAAAGATTGTTCTTTGTTTTTACAAGTTCATTCTCAACCAATATTTCCCCATCTCCATTAATAGTGTATTTAGAAGTGAAAACTGCAATGTTCTTACCAGTATCATTGTTTAAATTATAAACCGTTGTTACTTCAGCATTTGCACCATTCATTTTAGTATTGATACTTGCTAAGGTTCGGTTCTTAGTTACGTAACGCCATTCTGCACAACGTTTGTGTAAATCATTACCAAAATCATTATCGGTTGGTGCTCTCCAAAAGTTAGGTGTAAAACCATTAGCTTCTTTAATTAAATTTTTACCATTGCCAAAACTAAGTTTGGTCATAATTCCTGTTGATTTATCAAAAATAATTTTACAATTTTTACTGCTTAAATCAACTGTTTTTTCTGAAGTATTTATAACAATTTTAGTTTCTGAATTTAAATCTATTTTACTGTTTTTTTCGCTAACAATAAATTGCTCCCAAGCCACTTCATGGTTTTTTGGCACTAAATTATTTTCAAATTTTGTAGTAGCGGAAATTGTCAAAATCACCTCTTTTGAAGTTTCAAAAATAGGATAAGCAATTTCAATTATTTTAGTATTAGATGGTTCTATGTCTATTTTATTAAAATTACCTGTCGCTATAATTTCCCCATCAGATATTAATTCCCAATTAAAATTAAAGGCATTCAAATTAGTAAAATCAAATTCATTTGAAATTTGAACTTTTCCAGAAGCCAAATCAATGGTTGTAAATAAAATGTTCTGATGTACTTTTTTTACTTCATATAATGCAGGTTTGGGCACTCTATCTGGATTTACCAATCCATTTAAACAGAAATTACCATCCGAAGGCACATCTTTTGGACCAAAATCACCTCCATAAGCCCAATAATCTTCTCCTTCTTCTGAAGTTTTCACCAAACCTTGGTCTACCCAATCCCATATAAAACCACCTTGTAAAACAGGATATTCCTTCATCATATCCCAATATTCTTTAAAATTACCAACACTATTTCCCATAGCATGGGCATATTCACATAAAATTAAAGGTCTGTCTGAGTATGTTTGCGCGTAATCTTGTATTGTATTTATGCTTGCGTACATTGGGCCTACAATATCTGTATTACTTTCAAGCCCAGCTTGTTCAAACATAACAAAGCGTGATTGATCTTTATTTTTAATCCATTCATAAGCCTCAAAAAACACAGGCCCATTTCCACATTCATTTCCCATAGACCAAATAATTACTGAAGGATGATTTTTATCTCTTTCCACAACACTTTTAATTCTGTCCATATGAGCTTTTTCCCATTCAGGTCTATAGGCAACATGCTGAATAGTATCAAAAATTCCTTGATAAGATGCTCCCATTCCGTGCGATTCTATATTTGCTTCATCAACTAAATACAAACCATATTTATTACACAATTTATAAAACAATTCAGGTTGAGGGTAATGAGAAGTACGAACCGCATTAATATTAAACATTTTCATTGTTTTAATATCTTTTAGCATTGTTTCTTCATCCATGTAATGTCCGTTTCGGTCATGATGTTCATGAAGATTTACTCCTTTCAAATAAATAGCTTTACCATTGATTAAAAGTTGCCCGCTCTTTATTTCAACACTTCTGAAACCAACCTCAGATCCAACGGCTTCAATAACTTCACCATTTTCATTTTTTAATCGAATGATAAGATTATAGAGATAAGGATTTTCAGCATTCCATTTTTTTGGATTTAATATTTCTTTTTCAAAATTAATAGTTGCATTATTATCAATTAGGGAAACATTTTGCTCATTAGCATAAAATTCATTTTTATCGGCATCGAGCAATACAGTTTCAACAATATAATTACCATTAATAGTACTTTCTATATTAACATCTAATTTAAATATTCCATCATTATAGTTGTTTACTAAATTAGCTTGTGACCAAAAATCATTAATACGTGTTTTCTCTCTATTCAACAAATAAACATCTCTGGTTATTCCACTTAATCTCCAAAAATCTTGATCTTCTAAATAACTCCCATCACTCCATCTGTAGACTTCAACAGCTAATAAGTTTTCGCCCTTTTTTAGATATTTCGTAATGTTAAATTCAGCAGGTGTTTTGCTTCCTTGACTATACCCAACCTTTTCACCATTTACCCATATATACATTGCCGAACTTACCGCTCCAAAATGCAAGAATACTTCTTTTTCTAAATCTGAATTTTCGATGTTGAAATATGTCCGATAAGAACCTACAGGATTGTAATGATCTTGAATTTTTGGGGGTGTTTTTTCGTGAGGATATTTTACATTGGTATAAATAGGCACATCAAATCCTTCTAATTCCCAGTTTGCCGGAACCTTTATTTTTTTCCAATCTGAAGTATCATAATCTTCTTTGAAAAAATAGTAAGGTCTATCGTCTGGTTTTGAAACCATATTAAAATCCCATTCACCATTTAAGGAAGTATAAAAAGGTGAATTTTCTACATTATCAATTATTACATCTTCATCACTTAAATAGGGAATAAAATAGGCTCTTGGAGCTTCTTTATTAACACCAAATACTTCAGGGTTTTCCCAATCGTTAATTTCTTTCTCTTCAAAAGGAACATCAACGTATTTATGTTTAGTTGTACAAGAGTTTAACACAATCAGAATAATAGCTAAATATTGAATTTTCATTTTAATTTCTTTTTATAAATCATTTATAATATCATACACGATTTTCTGGTACTTTTCATGAATATTATGTGCATTTGTTGGGTACATTTGTAGTAATAATGTAGCTGTAAATTGTTTTTTTGGATCTGTCCAAGTGTAGGTATCAAAAAAGCCCCCAAAACCATAAGAACCAATACTCATAGGGCCTTTCTCAGCTCCTTTTATATTAGTAACCCAGGCTGCATAGCCTTGGTCTGAATCACCATCATCAAAATTTGTTTGTTTACTCAACATCATTTTTACATACTTTTCTCCAAGTATTTGTTTGTTTTTATAAATACCATTATTGATAATCATATAAACAAAATTAGTATAATCTTTAGCTGTACTGCATAAATCTGCACCGCCAGAAAAGAATTGTTTATTTTCAATAACTGGGTAATTAATATCGTTATATGTAGTCAATATTAAGCCATTATTGTCTTCAGCTGGTTGATATACTTTGACCAATTTTTTTCTTTCTGAAATTGGAATATTAAAATAGCTACTATACATTTCTAAAGGTGTTAGAATGTGTTGTTGTACATATTCATCATACCTCAATCCCGAAACTATCTCAATTACAGTACTCAAAACATCGTAACTCATACTGTAAATATTTCTTTCTCCCGGGTTTGCTAGCAATGGTAATTGTGCTATTTTTCTTGTGTTCTCTATTGAAGTTCTTTGATCTTCACAAAATCCTTCACTAACACTATTTTTAATAACTAAAGCATTGTATCTATCATCTTGAAACCCGTAACCAATTCCAGAAGTATGTGTTAGCAATTGCTGAATAGTAATTTCACTTTTTGCAAGCACTGATGAAAATGTTGAATCAGATAAAACATCAACTAAAATTTGTGGGTTTTTAAACTCAGAAATATATTTACTAACCTTATCATCTAGGTTCAGTAAACCTTTTTCATACAATTGAAGCACCGCAACAGCTGTTAATCCTTTGGTCATAGAGGCCATTCTGAAAATATCATTCGTTTCTTGTGGAATGCTATCTTCTATATTTTTAAAGCCATATGCTTTATGAAAAACCTCCTTTTTATTTTTTGTTATATAAATAACTGCTCCGGGTATTTCTGCATTGCTTACCGCTGCATTGAATAACGAATCTAAACGACTTGTTTTTTGTAATGGTTGCTCAATTTTTTTATTGAAATTACAACCAACAATAACAAATGAAAATAAAAAGATTCTACCAATAAATTTACTTTTTAATCGCATTTTATTCAATTACAACAGTTAGTATACTTCTAGGAGGAACATTAAATAAGTCGTTGTTTGAAATACTTCCTTTTGGTGCTAAATCATCAGAATCTAAAGCCGATGTTTGATATAATTTAGAACTAAATGAGCTTTTCCCATCAACCTTAATTTTTACAGGAATTTGAATAGTGCGTTGATTCACAAATACAGCTACATATTTTGAATTATCAGGTTTTTTATATGCCGAAATCAATAAACCGTTGATAGATTGCTCAATAGTTTGATTATCTGATCTGTTTAAATCTATACGTTGATAGCCTTCTTTTATAAAAAACGAATAGTTCCCTAATGCCCAAAGCATTTTTGAGTCAAAGACTTCTCCATCATTTTTATTGTTATCTATATAAACCAAACCATCTTTGTAATCGTAGGGGCTAATAGCCAACCACCACTGCCAAGAACTTGCATTCGCTACAGTTAAATCAGTATGAATTACTCTTGCCAAATAAAGCGCAGGATCAATCCCTAAATCTCTTCCACTTCCTTTTATTTCATCATTATCTTCCAACAAACAATATTCAGACATCCAAAACTCTAATGAAGAATCGGTTTGCTGAATTTTATTTTTCACTTTTTCACGTACATCAATTAAGTTTGCAGTTCCATAAGTTGTATAATAACTGTGTCCACAAATTTTATTTGCTATATTTAATAAATTACCTACATAATTAGGCGAGCCAATGTTAAAAAATTCCTCGATATGAGATGCTCTTCCTGCTTTGTTTGAATCTTCATATAAATAATTCAATTGTCCAGATTCTGCAATTTCAATTTTAGTGTTTATATTTTTTTCTTCAATTTTTGCATCCAAAATTCTAGTGACAGCTGCAATTTCTGTATTTAACCAAGGTGAACCTTCTTGACCTCCTTTCCAGTCCCATTGTGGTTCATTAAAAGGGGATATATAACTAAATTCTATACCATCTTTCTCTTTAATATTTTCAATAACGTTAGCCAAAAAACTGACATAATCAGCGTATTTACTCTCATCAATATTTGCTGAAGAACCTCCAGATGAGAATGCTTTTCCGTTTTTTGTTAAAATTGTTGGTGGACTATTTGAAAATGCCGTAAACTCATTTACACCTCTTGTTTTAGCGGCCGTTAAAAACCAACGTTGTCCTTGTTGTGCGTCCGAATTAAAACCTGTTATAGTTAAAAATGATTCCGCTCTGCGCCATTCATCATCAATTCCACTATTATTTCCTTGGTAAGTGCTACCACCACCAATATTGAAACGCCATGTATTTAAGCCAATTCCTTTTGGTTTTCCAGCGCCATCTACTTCTTGACTAAAAAGATAATCAGCAATTTGATTTCGTTTATTTAGAGGCCAATTTTTACCTACAAATTGTGTACTCCAAGCATCTGAGGCTCCAAAACTATGAATAGTTTGATTTATATTATTTGGTTTCAATGTTATTTCCAAATAATCTTTAGGTGGTGGATTGACTTCTCCAGAATCATCTTCGGTTTTGGAATCATTGCAAGAGGCATTATTAAATAACAACAATAATACTATAATGTAAATATGATACATATTATTTTTTTTCATCATTTTAATATTAAAACAGCCTATATTAAGGTATTTAAATAACGTTTATTTACTCTTTAAAGCAGTTAATTATTTACTACCTGAGTGCTTTGTTTAAATTTATTAATAACCAACGTTTTGTATGATTTTACCTTGTGAAAGATTAATTTCAGATTGTGGAATTGGGAACAATGAATGAATGGACGCATTAAAATATTTTCCTTCATCATTTTTTGCATCATAAAGATCTGTACTTTCATTTAAATTATAATTTAAAAAACTTGCCATTGCAGCAGCTAGTCTTCCACTTCTTTTTAAATCATAGTAACGATGTCCTTCCATTGCCAGCTCTAAACGTCTTTCATTAAAAATTGCATCAATTAATTGTGGACCTGTTGCTATAATATTACCCAAACCAACTCGGCTTCTAACTTTGTTTAATGATGACAAGGCAGTATTTTCATCTCCATTGTAATAGGCAGATTCAGCATGAATTAACAATAAATCAGCATATCTGAATAAAATATGATTTAATGGTGAACGGGTATGCTCTGATTTTTCAGGACGTTCCCCCATAGATAAATAATACTTTCTATTGATTCTTCCGCTCATATTTTGTGTTGGATCAGTGTCATAAGAAGGATGATCTGCATCAACATAATCACCTTGTTTAATAATTGTATAGGCACGTCTTGGATCATTTCCCATAAAATTATCTAAGTTACTGCTTGGAGTACAAAATCCCCATCCACCATCTGCTCTACTTCTTGATAAAACAGGTAAAGCGCTACCAGAATCATACAATTCGTTATAAGAATTTTGGATTTCGAAAATTGAACCATTTCCATTAGGATTTTCAACACTCCAAACTTTACTAAAAGGATCATTTAAATTGTATTGACCTGACGTTATAACGTCGTTTGCCCAACTTTGTGCATCATCATATTTCTTTTGAAAAATGGCTGCTCTGGCTAAATAAGCAGAAGCTGCACCTTTTGTAGCCCTACCAACATTAGAAGCTGAAACTTCAGATTTCATAGGTAAAAACTCTTTAGCTTCTGTTAAATCTTTTTCTATTTGAGCCCAAATTTCCGCCTCGGTTGATCTCTCTAAATTGGCTTCGCTCACGGAAATAGGCTCGGTTAACAATGGCACACCTCCCCAATTTTTAACCAATTCAAAATAATAAACAGCTCTCAAAAATTTAGCTTCCGCAACTAAAATCTCTTTTTGTCCAGCAGTAATTGGAGCATCAGGAATTCTTGCAATGGCAAGATTACATCTGAAAATTCCTTGATAAGTATAGCGCCATTTACTATCTAACCACTCATTTGAAGGTGTGATGTTAAAATTAGCCAAATTGCCAAAATCTCTTTGATCTCCTTCATTTGTATTGCCTTTAAATGCATCATCAGAACAAACATCTCCTACCATCCAAAAGAAATCTGTTTCCCACCAATCTTGAGGACTTAAAGAAGCATAACACCCTATAAGGGCTTTATCACATTCAACATAATTAGAATAATAATTATCTAAATTTTGTTTTCCTGTAATCTCGTTATCAATATAATCTGAACAGGATATAAAGTTCAAACTAATTAAAATAAATAATAGATATTTTATATTTTTCATTGTATTTATTTTTTAAAATTAAAAGGCTAAGTTTATACCAACATTTATGATTCTTGGCATTGGATAATGACCCCAATCAACACCACTCAAAGTTGAACGACCTCCAATGTCCGGATCTAAACCACTAAACGATGTTAGAGTAAATAAGTTTTCACCACTAATATAAAAACGAGCCTTACTTAAACTGATGTTTTCTAATGTTTTATCAGATAATTTATATCCAAATTGTAAGTTCGTTAATCTAAGAAAGGAACCGTCTTCAATATAATAATCTGAATATCTAAAATTTTGATTTGGATCATCATTAGACAATCGGGGTTGAGAATTTGTTGATCCTTCACCGTCCCACGCTTTGTCTAAAAGCCCTGCATATGAATTGTAATTTCCACTGCCGCTCATTAGATAAGGGTTAGCGGCATTCAGCATATCATTTCCATATTTACCCGTAAATAAAAAACTTAAATCAAAGTTAGTATAGTCGAATTTTAAAGTTAACCCGTATGAAAGGTCTGGAGTAGGATCTCCTATAATAGTTCTGTCTTGATCTGTTAATTTTCCGTCACCATTTAAATCTTTAAATCTAAAATCTCCAGGCTGTGCAGATGGTTGAATAATGTTTCCAAATTGATCAGAATGACTATTAATTTCTGTTCTATTTTGAAAAATACCATCAGTTACATACCCATAGAATGAACCCGGTGTTTGACCTTCTGCAGTATATCCTAAATCATCAAGTCTTTGATGATTTCCATCCCAAATTGCTTCGCCATCTGCCAATTCTGTAGCTTTAGCTTTATAATGAGATAGATTTAAAGTAAAAGAGGTTTTAAGCTTATTAAATTGATTTTTATAAGTAACTCCTATTTCGTAACCTTTTGTCTCAAAGCTACCTATATTAGACCATTGCGCATTGTATCCAGACCCCAAATATGCTGGTATACTTTTTGCCATAAGCATATCATTGGTCGTTCTTTTAAAAATATCAAAATTCATATTCAATTTATTTTCAAACAAAGCTAAATCAATCCCAAAGTTTAAATCTTCAACGGTTTCCCATTTAATGTTTGGATTTCCAACATTGTCTGGAGCTGTTCCAATCAATAAATTTTGATTTGCCCCTGAAGAATAATATTCATTTCCAATAGTTGTAAGTCTAGCATCAATTGGAATAGAATTTCTATTGTCATTTCCTATTTGTCCCCATCCTAAACGAGTTTTAAAAAAACCTATCCATTTCACATCTTTCATAAAAGTTTCATCGGAAACTACCCAGCCTAAAGAAACTGACGGAAAAACGCCCCATTTATTTCCATCAGGAAATAATGATGAACCATCAGCTCTTGCTGTTGCTGTTAGTAAATATTTATCTTTATAGGAATAGTTTGCACGAGCAATGTATGAAATCAGGTTATATTGTTCATTGTTTCCTGAAGCAAAATAAGCCTCTGTTGCAGCATCAAGGTATCTTAAATCTGGGTGATTACTTGGTGTGTTTTCCGCTTGAGCACTTAACGTTTTATGTAATTGAGATTCTAATACAATACCTCCCATTACATTTAAGCTATGCTCGCCAAAGTCTTTTGTATAAGCTGCAAAATTATTCCAGGTGGTATTAGTTTTATTGTTATGGATTCTTCCAACAGAGTTAATAACTCTCTTATCCGTTTCTTCAATATAATAATCTGGCGCAAACCAATTATTTTCATAAGAACTAAAATAAATACTGTATTGAGATTTAAATGACAATCCTTCAATAATTTCCCAATTCACATAAAAATTTCCAATAGTTCTATAATATGCTGTATCATCAAAACTTCTTGCAAGTTGTCCCAAAGCGTTTGGAACATCTGTTACAGTTGGCGAAAAAATACTGAATTCACTTAACCCTTCTTGTTCATATTCCGGAAGATACGGATTGGTAATTGGTTCTAAACGATGTGCATCCCAAACTAAGCTAGGGCCATTGTTTGTATTTGAATTGGCAAACGTAAAATTTTCTCCAATAGTAACGTTCTTTTTAATTTTATATTCAGTATTTAAACGAACACTCCATTTACTAAAATCACTTCCTTTAATAATACCATCTTGCGATTGATGCGAAAATCCTGTAGCTATTTTAATATCCTCAGTTGCTTTAGAAATCGATAGGTTTGCATCATAAATAGGCGCTGTTTGAGTTATTTCATTCCACCAATTTGTTCCAGCCCCAAATGATTCTGGATTATCATAAATAATGCTCTTTCCATCATTTAATCTTGCTGTATTTATGATGTTAGCATATTCCGCAGCTCCAGCCAAATTAGGGTTTTTTGCAATAGTTTGAAGTCCGGCATACCCATCAAAAGAAATAGTTGTTTTATTTGTTTTAGCCTGCTTTGTTTTTATAATAATAACACCATTTGAAGCACGCGAACCAAAAATAGCAGAGGCAGAGGCGTCTTTTAAAACCTGAACACTTTCAATATCTTGAGGTGATAAAAAATTTATATCATCTAAAGGCACATCATCAACTACATACAATGGTGCGTTATTACTAAGTGTTGAAATACCCCTAACTGTAACAGTAGATTCGGCTCCTGGTTTTCCTCCATTTGATGAAACTTGTACACCCGGTAGTTGACCTGCCAAGGCATCTTGTATATTTGTAACAACCCTTTTAGAAAGTTCTTCACCTTTAACGGTTGAAATAGCACTTGTTAAATCTTTCTTTTTTACAGAACCATAGCCAATTAATACTATTTCATCAAGTTTTTCAATACCCGACACGAGCGTTACATTAATTTTGGTTTGATTAGCTACCAATAACTCTTTTGAATCGTAACCGACATATGAAAAAAGTAAAACATCGTTACTATTTGCTGTAATTGCATAGTTTCCATCAAAATCTGTCACAGCACCTGTTGAAGTACCCTTTACAAGGACTGATACACCTGGAATAGGTGCTCCATCAGCAGAAACAGTCCCTGTTATAGTTTTTTGTTGAGCGTAACTGGGACTTATTATAAGTAATAATAAACCCATTATGTAAGGGATGAATGTTTTCATTTATTTTATTTTTTATTTTTTATTTTTTGAATAATTAGAATTTCATTTAAGTATTTTAATTCTGTTGCTTAGAGGGCTGACGCCCTCTAAGTTAAACAGATCTTAATCCAAACTTAATTACTCATTATATGGTTGAATTGTAGCTCTTAATAAGAAATAATCAAATGTTATCAAGTATTTGCCTGCTTGGCTTTTAAACTTCAAATCTGAAGACCCATCACCTGCCTTACATTTTACAAAATTAACGGGAAGTGTTGTTTCTCCACCAACTTCAAAGCCACAATCAAATGGTCCCCATCCGTCAGTTTGTCCAATAAATTTTAGTGAAGTATCATCTGAAAGTTCAACCCTAGCAGTAAATACATATGGGTTTTCCCCACTATCTTTATCCATAGGAATGGCATCGGCAGGATTCCAGTCTAAATCTGATCCTACAAAACCACTACCCATTAAGTACATGTTTTCTTTTACTTCAACATCAACTACCATTTTTTCGTACTTGTACGTTAATGTATATGGATTAAATTCTACATGATAATAACCATCTCCATCAGGAAATCCAATGGTTCCACTATCTTCTGAGTTTATTATTTTAGAACTATCGTTTGGATCAGTTCCCCAGTTATTTGGTCCCCAATCTAATTGCCCTAAAAATTTAATATCATATCCTTCCCAATAGTAAAACTCTAACACAAACCAGTCTTCATCCTCCGGGTTTTTCCACATTTGGGTCGCTTTGGTTTGATCCCATTCCCACCACATTGAACCACCAACGGCATACATGTTATATATAATATCTTTTTCACCAACAATAATTGTTGAAAAACTTGTTGTTCTATTACCTGTTTTATCTATCCCAATAGCCTCAAATTGTACTGCTCCTTCAATCCCAGTTGCTGGAATATCAATTGAACTAGTCAAGTTATACATAGTGGTGTTTTCAGGCATCTTCATTTTTACTTCATACCCTAAAACTTCACTGATAACAATTACAGAATCAAGTGCTTTATCATCTGAAAAATCAATGATTAGTTCAACCGTGTCTCCAGACAAATAAGAGGTTCCATTTATTGGAGAAGTGATTGAAACTTCAGGGTTAATTACGTCGTAGTCTAAATTAACAGCAACATCATAGGTTGTCGTATTTCCTGCAATGTCTGTGGCAGAAACTTTTATAGAATGAGATGTGTCAGGTAATTCGTCGGCTGGCACTAAAAACTTATACTTTAACTTGTACTCTTTAGGAGGATTGTCAAATTCAATATATTTATCTACGAACCAATTATCGTAATTAATATTTACATTTGAAATACCACTATCATCAGAAATTGTTCCTTCAAAAACAAATTCTAATCCAGGTGCTGTAGTAATTGTTGTTGGAAAATCCGAAAACACCGGAATTGAGCTGTCATTTATTTCATCATCTTCGTTACAAGAAGTGAAAACAAAGAGTGAAAATAATACTGTGGAGATAAAAACCCGTGAAAATATTTTACTAGTCATCTTAAATATGGTTTGGTTTAAATTATTTAATAAGGTAAAATTAGCATATACATCTCTTTTAGAAGCTCAATTTTTGCTCAAAAATGAGGGTGTATCTGTTCAAACACCAATTAAATCAACGAGTTCACAATAAAAATATTAAATTTACCTTTCCTTACCATATAAATCATATTGATTATTAGATGAAACTGAGAAGCCTAATTATATTTATCCTTTTTTTAACTTTTGGATTGTTTTCTTATGCTCAAAGCAAATTACCTCCAAAACTTAAATTTAATTCATTAAAGGTGGATGATGGTTTACCAAATAACATTATTAATAACATAGCGCAAGATTCATTGGGATTTATTTGGATTGGCACTAATGATGGATTGTGCAGATATGATGGTGAAAATTTTAAAATATTTAGACAATCACTAAATAACAAAAATTCAATATCCAATAATTTTATACAATCATTGTATGTTGATATTGATGGTGATTTATGGATAATGACAGATCAGGGTTTGAATAAATACAATATTAAAAAGGAGCTTTTTGAAATTTATTTAACCACCAATAGTAATTTGAGTCATAATAGCGTTACAACAATTGCTCAGAGAAAAAGAGGAGAATTTTATGTGGGCTCCTATGGCGGAGGAATTGATGTTTTAAAAGACGGAAAATTTATTTATAACTTTAATTCTGGTAAAAAAAATTCCATATCATCAAATTTAATTTCCACCCTTGTCATCCAAAACGACAGTATTTTATGGATTGGAACCTATCAAAATGGCATTAATAAAATTAATTTAAATTCAAAAAAAGTTACCAAATTTGACTTTGCCAATAGCGCTGCTATTTCTTCAGGATTTATAAATTCAATTTATTTAGATACCTCAGATTATTTATGGATAGGAACCAAACTTGGTTTAACTGTTTTTAATACCAGAGATGAAAGTTTTTTTAAAATAAACAGAAAAAATTGCAAGTCATTTTCTGACAATGACATTTTAAGTGTTTTTCAAGATAATGATGGGGTTATTTGGTTAGGAACGCGAAATTCTGGAATTATTAGTGGAACAAGGCTTGACATTATTAAAAATAAAAATGCTACAATTTTTAACAATTACACACCTACCAATTCCAGCGAGAGTGTAACTTATCGTTCCATTAGTTCTTTTTATCAAGATAGACAATCCAATATTTGGATAGGAACTCATTTAGAAGGAGTTAATGTTGTAAATACAAAAGGCGAAAAAATACATTTTTATAATCATTTTGAATCATCAAAAATTGAATTAGACAATCAAAGTATTTGGGGCATTTGTGAGGACGCTGAAAACAATATTTGGATAGGAACAGATGGTAATGGTCTTTTAAAATTTAATCCCTTTACAAATAAAACAGAAAGTTTTGTTTATAATGCTTCAAATGCAAATAGCATTAGTGACAATGCAATTCTTAGCTCCTGTTTTGATAGTAGCGGGAATTTATGGATTGGCACCTATGCTGGAGGTTTAAACAAGTTAGAATCAAATTCTAAAAAATTCAAACATTATTCTAAAGGAACACAAAATAATCAAATTGGGAGTAATGATATAAGAGTTATTTATGAGGATTATAAAAAACGAATTTGGATTGGAACCAACGGTGAAGGATTGTATTTGTACAAACCTGAAACAGATGATTTTGAATTTATTACACAAGTTGGTTGGCTAGATATAAGATCAATAACTGAAGATTTAAAAGGAAATTTATGGCTTGGCACTTTTGGTAGCGGAATTTTATCTTATAATTATAAGGAAAATAAATCAAAAACCTATCCTAAATATGATGCTTTAAAAGCTCATATTGTATTTTCTATAAAATTTACTTCCAAAAATGATTTATGGATTGGAACACGTTTTAAAGGATTAATTCATTTTAATTTAAAAACTCAAGAAGTAAAACAATATACTCAAAGCGATGGGCTTTCTAACAATACTATACAGTCCATTGTTGCAGAAAACTCAAATCATTTATGGTATAGTACTAATGAAGGTATAAACTCATTCAATGTATCAACTAAAAAATTTGATAGCTATAAAAATCCAAGTGGTGTTCAAACCGGTCCCTTTAATAACAATTCGGGATTTTTATCTAAAAACGGATACATTGTTTTCGGTGGAATAAACGGACTTAATATTTTTTACCCAAATGATTTAAAAAAAGATAAAGACCCTCTAAAAATCATATTTACCAATTTGAAGTTGTTCAACGAAACTGTTGAAATCAGTAATGAATTTGTTAAAACCCCATTAAAACAAAGTATTTCCAATACTTCAGAAATAAAACTCAAACACAATCAAGATGTAATTACCCTAGAATACGCTGCATTAAACTTTCCTAGTTCAAAAGGTATTAATTATGAATACATTCTTGAAAATTATGACAATCATTGGAGCAAGGTGGGTAACTTATCTTCTGCAACCTATAGAAATTTAGCTCCAGGCGAATATATTTTTAAAGTAAAAGTATCTGATGAAGCTGGAAACTGGAACTCGCAATCAACCAATTTAAAAATAACCATTTCACCTCCCTTTTGGTTAACTGTTCCTGCAATTTTAATTTATCTCATCTTAATTTCTCTGTTAGCTTTTATAATAATGAGATACTATACAGATCAAATTAAATTAAAAAACTCTCTTTTTTATGCTCAAAAACTTCGCGAACAAGAAACCGATTTAAATAAAGAACGCTTTCGTTTTTTTACAAATTTTTCTCACGAATTACGCACTCCTTTAACGCTAATACTAGGTCCAATTACCGATGTTTTAAGAGAAGATAAAAACGGGAAAAATATTGGAAAATTAACATTAATTAAAAGAAATGCTCAAATTTTATTAGAACTAATTAATAAAATGCTTGAATTTAGAAAATCAGAAACTGAGCATAATCACTTAGAAATTGGACAATATAGTTTCACTAAATTTGTTCAAGAAATATGTGACAACTTTAAATTTTATGCCAAGCAAAAGGATATTGAATTTAACATTCAATTAGATAAGAATTATATAGCCTGGTTCGATTATAAAAAAATTCAGTTAGTCCTTTTTAACCTACTTTCAAATGCATTTAAATATACCGGAAAAACAGGTAAAATAAATGTAATTATTGAAGAACAACAAGATACTATATTACTGCATATTACAGATACTGGTGTAGGAATTAAACAAGAAGCCTTAAACTCTGTATTTAATTTATATTACCATAAAGATTTTACCGATACTATTGAGGGCACAGGCATAGGTCTTGCATTATGTAAAAAATTAATGGACTTACATAGTGCGCAAATTTTAGTTAAAAGTGAAGTTGGCGTTGGTTCTGAATTTACTATTGAATTATTTAAGAATAAAGAGCCTTTCTTGAAAATGAATAATATTGAGTTCATTGAAACAGAAGACTTTGTTATAAAAAAACCATTTATTAATGATCCTATTTTAAATTATAAGGAGCACGTTGAGGTAGACTTAAATGAAGATGACAAAGTGGTGCTAATAGTTGATGATAATTTAGATGTGGTAAATTATGTAAGTGATATTTTATCTAAGTTCTATAAAGTAATTACAGCGGAAAACGGTAAAATTGGTGTTGAAAAAGCAATGCGATTTATTCCAAACTTAATTGTCTCAGATATTATGATGCCTGAAAAATCTGGAATAGATTTATGTACCGAATTAAAAAATTATAGTCAAACAAGTCATATTCCAATTATTCTATTAACAGCAAAGTTGGGAGAAAAAGATAAATTAGAAGCTATGAAAATTGGAGCCGACGATTATATAACCAAACCTTTTGATTCTGAATATTTACTTACCCGAATTGAAAACCTTTTCAAAAACAGAAAAAAGTTAGTCAGCTATTATAATAACACTCCCTCAGAAAATTTAACAGAAGAAAAAAAGAGTGTTGAAGATAAATTCTTAGAAAAATTAGAAAAATTAATTATTGAAAAGTACAATGGAAACGAAATCTCTATCCCTGAAATTGCTCAGGAATTGGGTTTCAGCAGATCTTCTCTTTATAGAAAAATTAAAGCCGTTACAGGCTCACCAATTAATCATTTTGTTAAAAGAGTCAGGTTAAATAAAGCTGCAAAATTAATATTAGAAGGTGAGTCAAATGTTTCAGAAGCGGCATTTGAATCTGGATTTAATGATTTAAAATATTTTAGGACTTGTTTTAAAGAACAATTTGAAGTTACACCCTCAAAATATAAAGGTTCATTTTCTGCTAAAAACGAAAGGGTCTAAATAAGCATTTAAATTATATTGGGTTTACACAGGACTCGAAGTATCTAAAACTTTTGTCAAATATTAGACGTATAAATATTATAATTTTTTTTAAAACTATCATATTAAAGTTTTTTCACTAAATTGCTGGAATGTCTAGCTTTGATGTGACGATTATTTTAGGTTCTGTCGCATCTGGATTAAAGAAAAATTAAAAATTTATCTTTACTTAAAAAAAGAGAGGACAGAACCACTATATACCCCATACCTTTTTTTTCGCTTGTGTTACCCTCCCTAACTGACCTTGTTACCCCCTTGATAAAAAATAATGAATTGATATGGCGATTATCGCTCTAGAATAATATTACATCTAGGGAGAGTGAAAAATAAATTGGCAATAATTACACGAATGTTACCAAAGCTATCCTAAAATAATTAGTGTTATAATACAGCAGCTAAATCCCACGCTTTAATAGGAGTTCATTTTTTTGCATTGTTTGGCTATTCTGTATGAATATTATTGATTTGATTGAGTATAAATTTTTTAATTTTTAAAAATTTGACTTCACATAAAAATTAAATTTTTAAGCCGCTTAAAATGTCACCCCCCCCCCCATAAACATTATATAAAAGTTAACTGATTTAAACTACTAATTCACCACTATGGTTTGATTTTCTCTTGTGTATTAAAAGTATAAGTCCCCTTCTAATTTAAACCCCACCTATTGATTAGCAGGTGGTGGGTAGTCCCCCTTTAATACAACTGCAGTAATTAAAATCATTTTATTATGGTAACTGTAAAAGAAATTAAAAAGGCTGAAAATTCAAATGGAGAAGAATTTTATGGCTTAATTGTTCAATCAGGTGCAATGCCTGTTAAAAGCCAACAAACAGGTAGAATTTACTTCACAGCCAAAACAGCATTTGTTGCAACAACCTTTGATGAGTCAACAGCATCATCACTCATAGGTGCAGAATTTGAGGGTATTATCAAAAAAGTACCAACAGCTCCTTATGAATACACCATTGAAGAAACAGGTGAGATCATACAACTGTCGCATAGTTGGGAATACATAGATCCAGCATTGGAAATGGAAGAACAAGTAGTTGAAGAAGCTACTGTTATTTAAAAATAGGTATTATGCCATTTTCAGGAAGAGTTTATCGCTACGGTGATAAGCTCTTTTTTGTTATAAATGACAATCTAAAATTATATATAAAATAAAAACAATTAAAATTATGCAATTACAACAAACACAACGACATAACGTAAAATTACGTTTAGGGATCTCAGGAGCTAGTGGATTTGGTAAAACCTATTCTGCTCTTCAATTGGCCTATGGTATGACACAAGACTGGTCTAAGATAGCAGTAATAGACACTGAGAATTCATCAGCCAGCTTATATTCAGACTTGGGAAATTTCAACGTTTTAAATCTATTTCCATCATATAGCCCAGAGCGATATATAGAGGCAATTGGTATATGTGAAAAATCGAATATGGAGGTCATTATCATCGATTCCATAACTCACGAATGGCAGGGTGAAGGAGGTTGTTTGCAAATTCACGAACAATTAGGTGGTAGATTTCAGGATTGGGCAAGAGTAAAACCAAGACACCAGAAATTCATCGATAAAATCCTTCAATCCAAAAGTCACATCATTACTACCACAAGGCGTAAAACAGATTATTCATTGGATATAAGCTCTAATGGTAAATCCAAAGTTGTCAAGCACGGTACTAAAGAAATCACATCAGAAGGTTTTGAGTACGAACTTTCAGTAAACTTTGAACTTATTAATGAAAATCACTTATGTAAAGTTAGTAAAGATCGTACGAATCTATTCTCTGGAAAGCCAGAATTCGTAATTAACAGTGCTATAGGTAAAAAGCTAATAGCTTGGTGTAATCAAGGGGTCTCATTAGACACTGTAATGAATGAAATTAAATCCACTACCACACTAGAGGGCTTAAGGCATTTATATCAAAAATATGGCAGCTTAAAACAACAGATTAAGCCACTTATCATCGATAGGAAATCTGAAATTGATAATGCTTTTCAGATTATAGACAACAAACAAATCATTCAAACTAAAACTATTCAAAACAATGGAATTGACAGCAGTAATACAGCAAGTGGTCAGTAACCACGAGGTAGAATCCTCTATTTCAAACAGCAATCATTTTATAGAAGCAAACACACAGCAAGTCACATTTGCACATCTAAAGCAGGATTGTACTATTCCTGTATTTGCAAAAGATAACGAAACCACTATACCTCATTTTGAGTTTATAGATGCAGTGAGAGAAACAGCACAACAGCTATTTCCAGAAGAAATGGTAACGATGCCTAATATTAGAACTAGTCACGTTATAAAAGGCCGTATTCCTTCTGCAATTGGAAAGCCAGCAAAGGAACTATTTGAGCATGAAAAGACCATTTATTATGAGCGTATCGCTTTTATGGTTGAAATACCCCATATTAATGCTTATATAGATAATCAGAAGCTTAATCTTACAATTGGTGGAGTACGATCCTACTCTGAGCAAAATTTGTTCTCTAAAAAAAGCATTGAAAAATTTAAAATCTTTATTGGCTTCAAAAATATGGTATGCTGTAATTTGTGTATAGCTACAGACGGTCTAAAAGATGATTTAAGAGTAAGTAGTATAGAGGAGCTAAAATCTAAAAGTAGAGACTTGTTTTTAAGCTACAATCAGGAAGAACATATTGATACCATGAGGCAATTGCAGGGTTATACCATCAACCAACAGCAATTTGCACATTTAGTAGGTAAAATGAAGCTCTATCAACATTTGGATAAACAGCAAAAGCAACAATTGTTTGATTTAAAGATAACGGATTCTCAAATCAACACAATTATTAAAAACTATGTTGATGATGCACACTTCGGTGCAGATGATTATGGGTATATCAATCTATGGAATTTGTATAATCTATTTACAGAGAGCTCAAAAAGCAATTACATTGACCATTTTCTCAGTAGAAATTGTAATACTTACGAATTCATCAATCATCTTGGAAGATCCCTTCAAAATCAAGAGGACAATTATTTTCTACAAAAATATAATCCAATAGTACATATGCCAGAAATATTGTAATTAAATTATTTTTTTAAATATGAGCAATAAAGAATTGATAGAGCTTTTAAAATACTCCTCACCTCACATCATTTATGTGGTTAATGGTCAAAACAGGATTATCAAGCTACATACTCCTTTTAAATTAATGGTGATACAGAATATTGGAAGTTTGTGTAAAAATCAAATTGTATCCTGTACAGAATTAAAAATAACTAAACAGGGTAGGATTGTATTTTTTATAGATGGTAAAAACTATCATACACATCATTTTGACATTTTAACGTAATAAATGACCGAGAGCATTATGCTGTATCTTTTGATTCTACAAAAAGTAGAATATTTTCTGAGACTGTTTTGGCTCTATAAAAATAAAACTCCTGAGAAAATTTACTCTAGGGACTGCTTTCATATTAAAGCCTAATCGTTATATTTTACCTTGAATAGCTTTATATTTTTGCTATAACGGGTAGGCTTTATATGTTGGTAGGTTTAGATTTAATTTATCTATACTTATAATTTATGTTTTTTTAATTCTTTTCCTTAAATTTGTAGTGCATTTAAAGGTAAAACGTTCATTGAAAATTAACTGTAAAACATTGTTTATCAAGTGTGTTATTAGGTGGAGTTTTTAGTTAAGACATATTTTAACACTATATATAAAGGGTTTTATCTGTACGGTTCGAGTCCCGTCCAGACCGCAAAAAGCATCTCAATTGAGATGCTTTTTTTATGCGTTAGTAATTTATTTTTTTCTTCATTTTTCAGAGATAGTAAAATAATTAAGTGATAAATACTTATTTTAGCTGTCTCTTAATTAACAGACCGAATGAAATTTATTAGAACAGAAATTCCCGATGTGGTTTTATGTAAACCAACTATTTTAAATGATGAAAGAGGTTATTTCTTTGAATCATTTAAAAAAGAAACATTTGAAAAATTTATGGGTTGTGCTATAAATTTCAGCCAAGACAATGAAGCTAAATCAACAAAAGGTGTATTAAGAGGGTTGCATTATCAGTTGCCACCATTTGCACAATCTAAATTAGTACGCGTTGTGAAAGGTAAAGTATTAGATATTGTGGTTGATATTAGAAAAGGGTCTCCAACTTTCGGAAAGTATGAAGCTGTTGAATTAAGCGATGAAAATAAATACCAACTTTATATCCCTAAGGGTTTTGCCCACGGATATGTGGTGTTAAGTGATGAGGCTATTTTTAGTTATAAAGTGGATAATTATTACCATAAAGCATCTGAAAGAGGTATTATGTATAACGATGTTTCTTTGAAAATAGATTGGAAATTACCTGTAAATCAACTTTTAATTTCTGAAAAAGACCAGCTGCAATCTACTTTTAAAAATGCTGATTTGTTTGAAGAAAATTTCAGTTTAAATGAGTAATCTTTTAATCACAGGCTCAAAAGGGCAACTAGGATTAGAATTAAGAAGTTTGGAAATTGATTTTTCAAACTACACCTTCTTTTTTACTGATAAAAGTAATTTAGATATTACCAATTTTGAAGTGGTTTCAACATTTATTTCAATAAATAATATTACAGTTATTATTAACTGTGCAGCCTATACTAATGTAGATAAAGCTGAAGATGAACCTGTTTTAGCCAATAAAATTAACCACTTGGCAGTTGAGAATTTGGCAAAAATAGCTAAAGAATTCAGTTTAAAGCTCATACATATTTCAACCGATTATGTTTTTGATGGAACTTCAAACGTACCGTATATTGAAGAAGCTACAACAAATCCACAAAACGTTTATGGAATTACAAAGTTAAAGGGAGAACAAGCTTTGTTACGTATAAACCCAGGTAATTCAGCTATCATTAGAACATCTTGGTTGTATTCAAACTTTGGTAAAAATTTTGTAAAAACAATTTTAAAACTAAGCAAAGAGAAAGAAACTATTTCGGTAGTGTCAGATCAAATAGGTTCCCCAACCAATGCTCAAGATTTGGCGATTACTATTTTAAAGATTATTCCTTTTTTAAAGAGTGATGGTATTCAATTATATCATTACTCAAATATTGGGGAATGTAGTTGGTTTCAATTTGCTGAAGAAATTGTAAAGCTTTCTAATACTTCGTGTACCGTAATTCCTACTTCTTCTTCAGAATTCAATTCAAAAGCCAAAAGACCAAATTTTAGTTTATTAAATTCTAACAAAATCAAGCAAACATTTAATTTCGAGATTCCTCATTGGAAAAAATCATTAAAAATTTGTATTGAAATAATAAACGAATAAGTTAGAATTTGGATTATTTACAGGAATCTTTATAATTGAAATATCATTTAAAAACCCTTTGCGTTATCCCTTTAAAATTTTACCTTTAACCCTTTACCAAAATAATATAATTTCTAAAGGATGAAAGCAATTTTAGTAACTGGAGGAGCAGGGTTTATTGGTTCAAACTTAATTAAATATTTAGTAGATAAATATCCCAATTATAATATTGTTAATATTGATTTATTAACGTACGCAGGTAATTCAGAAAATTTAAAATCAGTTGAAAAGGCTCCTAATTACACATTTGTTCATGGGGATATTTGTGATAGGGATTTAATAGAGCGTGTTTTTCAGCATTACATTATACATGGAGTGATTCATTTAGCAGCTGAATCTCATGTAGATAATTCAATTTCACATCCAGATATTTTTATTAAAACGAATGTAAATGGCACATTTATTTTATTAGATGTAGCTTATAAATATTGGATGGAAAAACCGTTTGTTTATAAAAAAGGATTCGAAAACAATAAAATTTTACATGTTTCAACCGATGAGGTTTATGGTACTTTAGGCGTAACAGGTTTGTTTACTGAAGAAACACCTTATGCACCAAACTCACCTTACAGTGCTTCAAAAGCAGGAAGTGATATGATTGTGCGTAGTTATCATCATACTTATGGAATGAATACCGTAATCACCAATTGCTCTAATAATTATGGACCTAAGCAACACAATGAAAAATTGATTCCAACGGTGATTAGAAAAGCATTGGCAGGGGAAAATATTCCGGTATATGGAGATGGAAAAAATATTAGAGACTGGTTGTATGTATTAGATCATTGTAAAGGAATTGATTTAGGATATCACAAAGGAAAATCAGGTGAAGTATATAATATTGGTGGGAAAAATGAGCAAAACAATAATTATATAGTGAATAAAATTTGTGAATTGTTAGATACGTTAGCTCCAAAAGAAGGGAAAACCTACAAAGATCAAATCACGTATGTGGAAGATAGAGCAGGTCACGATTTTAGATATGCTATTGACGCTACTAAAATTGAAACTCAGTTAGGTTGGAAAGCAGATGAAAACTTTAATTCAGGCATACTTAAAACTGTAGAATGGTATTTGAAGAAGTATAGAGAATAAAAAAACTTCAGGAATCGCAGTTGTATTATGAATGAGAGTTTAACAATTTAATTTCATACCATTTCTATTTTGTAAATGCACTTGAGCTGATAGTAGGTTATTAAAAAATGTTGTTTTTATATTTAAAAAAAATGAAAAAAGGAAGATGAATATAACAGTAATAGGAACAGGATATGTTGGGTTAGTATCAGGGACTTGTTTTTCGGAAATGGGAAATAAAGTAACCTGTGTAGATATAGATACACTTAAAATAGAGAAGTTAAATAAAGGAATCATTCCAATTTATGAACCAGGTTTAGAAGCTATGGTTTTAAAAAATGTTGAAAGCGAAAATCTATTTTTTACAACAAACTTAGAGACGTCTCTAAAAAATGCAGAAATTGTTTTTATAGCAGTAGGTACACCTATGGGAGATGATGGTTCAGCAGATCTTCAATATGTATTGGCAGTAGCAAAATCTATTGGTAAAACTATTCAAAAACGGTTAGTTATTGTAGATAAATCAACAGTGCCTATTGGTACAGCAGATAAAGTTAAAGAAACTATTCAAAAACAATTAGATATTAGAGAAGTGACTATTGAATTTGATGTAGTTTCAAATCCTGAATTTTTAAAAGAGGGTGCTGCAATTAATGATTTTATGAAACCAGATAGAGTCGTGATTGGTGCAGATAGCGAGTATGCAATTGAAAAAATGAAACAGTTATATGCCCCATTTTCTATGTCACATGAACGTTTTATTGAGATGGATGTTCGTTCTGCAGAAATGACTAAATATGCTGCAAATGCGATGCTTGCAACAAAAATTTCTTTTATGAATGAAATTGCTAATATTTGTGAAAAAGTAGGCGCAGATGCAAATCAGGTACGTATTGGAATAGGGTCAGATAGTAGAATAGGGTATAATTTTATTTATCCTGGTTGTGGTTATGGAGGTTCTTGTTTTCCAAAAGATATAAAAGCATTAAAGAAAATTGCTTCAGAATATAATTATGAAGCAAAACTAATCACTTCCGTAGAAGAAGTAAATGATGCACAAAAATTGGTAATTGCAAACAAAATAATAAAACGTTTTGGAGAAGATTTAACTGGTAAAATTTTTGGCGTTTGGGGTTTGGCATTTAAGCCAGGAACTGATGATATGCGAGAAGCACCAGCAATTTACATTGTAAAAGAGTTGGTAAAACGAGGAGCCAAAATTCAAGCGTACGATCCAAAAGCAATGAGTGAAGCGAAAGAACATTATTTAAAAGGAATAGAAAATGTTTCTTATGTAAATTCAAAATACGAAGCACTTCATAATGCTGATGCCATGGTGTTATTAACAGAATGGAAAGAATTTCGTTCGCCAGATTTTGATGAAATTAATAACTTATTAAAATTACCTATAATTTTTGATGGTCGTAATCAGTACAATATTTTTAATTTAGCCGAAAAAGGATTTGAGTATTATCAAATTGGGAAAGAGTGAAGAGTGAAGAGTGAAGAGTGAAGAGTGAAGAGTGAAGAGTGAAGAGTGATGGGCTAATGGTGAATGATAAAGTTAATAAAAAGAATAAAAGCTATGAAAACACATAAAGATTTAATAGTTTGGAATAAGTCAATGGAATTAGTGATTGCTACTTATAAATTGAGTTCCAAATTTCCAGATGAAGAAAAATTTGGTTTAACTTCTCAAATGAGAAGAGCGGCAGTTTCAGTTCCATCTAATATAGCTGAAGGAGCAGCAAGAAATTCAACTAAGGAATATATACGGTTTTTGTACATTGCACTTGGTTCTTTATCAGAACTAGAAACGCAATTCTTAATCTCAAATCGCCTTGAGTATATAAACGATTTATTGGAAGATGTTATTACAGAAATAAGAAAAATGTTACTTTCGTTAATAAAATCATTAAAACAGAAAATTTAAAAGATGAGAATTAAATTGAGTAATGTGAAGATTGATTAACAATAAAAGAGATTACAATACGAACCTTCGTTACTAAAATAATTTATAGAAACAAATGAAAATTTACAAGTACTTCGTCCCTGATTACTCACCCCTCATCCCTAATAAATCATGAAAAATTTTGCACTTATAGGAGCTAGTGGTTATATAGCACCACGACATATGAAAGCTATTAAAGAAACCAATAACAATTTAATAGCTGCACTTGATAAATTTGACAGTGTAGGAGTGATAGATAGTTATTTTCCAAATGCAGATTTTTTTACAGAATTTGAACGTTTTGATCGTCATATTTCAAAACTGAAATTTGAAAAAAACATACCTTTAGATTATGTAAGTATTTGTACGCCAAACTATTTACATGATGCACATATTCGTTTTGCTTTAAGACAAGGAGCTGATGCTATTTGTGAAAAACCATTGGTATTAAATCCTTGGAATATGGATGCTTTGGGTAAGATTGAAAAAGAAACAGGGAAAAAGGTTTACAACATTTTACAGTTGAGAGTTCATCCAAGTATTATTGCTTTAAAAGAAAAAATAGCAAACGGCCCAAAAGATAAAATGTACGATATTGATCTTACTTACTTAACATCTCGCGGTCATTGGTATTACACTTCTTGGAAAGGAGATGAGTCAAAATCTGGAGGCATAGCAACCAATATAGGTGTACATTTTTTTGATATGTTATCTTGGATTTTTGGAGACTTAAAACAAAATGTAGTACATGTAAATACCCACGATCGTTCAGCTGGTTATTTAGAGTTTGAAAAAGCAAGAGTTCGTTGGTTTTTATCTATAAATGCAGATACTTTGCCTGATGAAATTAAAGCTAAAGGACAAACTACATATAGATCTATTACTATTGAAGGTGAAGAGTTAGAATTTAGTGGAGGTTTCACGGATTTACATACTATTTCATATCAAGAAATTTTAAAAGGAAATGGTTACGGATTAGAAGCGCCACGTCAGGCAATAGAAATAGTACACGCTGTGCGTCATGCAGCTCCAATAGGAATGAAAGGAGATTATCACCCTTTTGTTAATAAACCATTGGCAAAACACCCGTTTGAGAAGTAAAATATGTATGCTGAATTGAGGTTCAGCATACATCAAATATCTTTAACTATGAATAGCTCTATCGTTAACGGCTAAACAAGCTTCTTTAAATGCTTCAGTATATGTTGGATGTGCGTGTGATGAGCGTGCAATATCTTCAGATGAAGCTCTAAATTCCATTGCTATAACAGCTTCAGCAATTATATCAGCAGCTCTGGCGCCAATCATATGAACTCCTAAAATTTCATCAGTTTTAGCATCAGCCAATACTTTTATTTGTCCGTCAATATCCATACTTGCTCTTGCTCTACCTAAAGCACGCATTGCAAATATTCCAGATTTGTAGTTTACACCTTCTTCTTTTAATTGTTCTTCAGTTTTACCAACAGTAGCAACTTCAGGCCAAGTATAAACAACTCCTGGAATTAAATTGTAATTAATATGTGGTTTTTGCCCAGCAATTAATTCAGCAACCATAGTTCCTTCTTCTTCCGCTTTGTGTGCAAGCATTGCACCTTTTACAACATCACCAATGGCGTATATATTTGAAACGTTGGTTTGTAAATGCTCATTTGTTTCAATTTGACCTCTCTCGGTAACTTTAATACCAACAGTTTCCAATCCTAATCCTTCAGTATATGGCTTTCGTCCAACAGAAATTAAGGTATAATCACCTTTAAATTCAATAGGATTTCCTTTTTTGTCTTCAGCAATTACAATAACTTCTTTACCTTTATTAACAACGGAAGTTACTTTATGACTTGTATAAAATTTTATTCCTTGTTTTCTTAATACTTTTTGAAGCTCTTTTGAAAGCATACTATCCATTCCTGGTGTAATAGAAGGCATATATTCAATAACTGAAACTTCAGATCCTAATCTATTATATACCGAACCTAATTCTAAGCCAATAACACCACCACCAATTACAATTAAATGTTTTGGAATTTCAGTTAAACTTAATGCTTCGGTTGAAGTTATAATTCTTTTTTTATCTACTTCAATAAAAGGTAAAGTTGATGGCTTTGAACCAGTAGCTATAATTGTTTTGGCAGCTTCAATTTGTTCAATTGTACCGTCAGATTTAATAATATTAATATGAGTAGCGTCAATAAAACTTCCAGTTCCTTGAATTAAAACAATATTATTTTTATCCATTAAATAATTAATCCCACCCGATGTTTGCGCAACAACTTCGTTTTTACGAGCAATCATTTGTTTGAAATTAACCTCCAAACCTTTAACGTCAATTCCGTGTGTTGCAAAGTGTTTAGTTGCATCATAATAATGATGCGACGAATCTAATAATGCTTTTGATGGAATACAACCTACATTTAAGCAAGTACCACCTAGTGTATTATATTTTTCAATAATAGCGGTTTTTAAACCTAATTGTGCACATCTAATTGCTGCAACATATCCTCCTGGTCCTGAGCCAATAACGGCTACATCATATGTAATCATAGTTTCGTAGTAAATTTGAAATGCAAAAATAGAATTATTATCTATTTTTTTGTGAAATAATTCATTTATTATATATTTAAATGGCTGAATATTAATTGTAATTATAGGAATAAGTATTGAAAAAGAGCAGTTATATTTAAATAAGTATGATAAAAGTCGTATTTTTTAAAATGCTATATATTATAAAAAATACACCATTTATTCAAAATTATACAAGGTCGTTTATATTTTAATTTTGGGGGTTCAAACTGCTTTTGCAGTTTAGTATTATATAGTATAATTAAAACTTAAGCAATGAAAAATATTTTTTTGAATACAAAAGTACAATTGTACATAATAACAATATTGCTATTATGTTTTACGAGTCAATCTTATGGACAGAAACTCGATCTTGGTACGATTGAAAGTTTGGAGTTGCTAACTTAGCTGGGACATAAAAACTAAGACTGTTTTAATCAATTGAATTCCTCGAGGCTCTGCCTCGGGGTTAGAGGGGAAAGTTTGAAAACCTAAGGTTTTCATAAAACTAAAAATTTACTTTTTCCGATTGATACCTCGATGGCTCTGCCTCGGGGTAATTCATTTAGCGACCAAGGAAGTCAGTTCCCTTGTAAAGAGTACATAGATTATTTAAAAAGCAATGGTATTCAAATAAGTATGGACGGAAAAGGAAGAGCATTGGATACTATTTTTATTGAAAGATTTTGGAGAACAATAAAATACCAATACATTTACCTCAATCCTAGTGCATCTGGAGTTGATTTATTCATCGGAATTAAAAAGAGGATTGAGAAATATCATTTTAGGGCACACCAAGGAATACAAAGAAAAAAAACCAGTAGATATTTATAAAATGGGTGCTTAATTCAACTAAGAAAATGAAAAAAGTGGTCTAAAGATATCGAGGTATTATAGTATTTGTTGTTTTGCTATTTCAACAAACCAGCACGTTTTAATAATGCGTTGTTATTCGGTTTTTTACCTCTGAAATTAATAAACAATTCCATTGGTTTTTTTGTACCTCCTTTGGTTAAAATAGCAGACTTAAATTTATGTGCAGTTTCTTTATTGAAAATGCCATTTTCTAAAAATAAGGCAAAAGCATCAGCGTCTAAAACTTCTGCCCATTTGTAAGAATAATAACCTGAAGAATAACCACCTTGAAAAATATGTGAAAATGAAGTACTCATACAGTTTGTTTCAACATCCGGAAATAATTGTGTGTTTTTAAAAGCCAAAGTCTCATATTCTTTTACGGTTTTAATTTTTGAAGGATCTTTACCGTGCCAATTCATATCTAAAATTCCAAAACTTAATTGACGTAAGGTTTGCATTCCTTCTAAAAAATTAGAAGATTTTTTTATTTTTTCAATAAAAGCCATTGGGATTGGTTCATTACTTTTGTAATGTTTTGAAAATAAGCTTAATGCATCTTTTTCATAACACCAGTTTTCTAGTAGTTGACTTGGAAGTTCCACAAAATCCCAAAATACATTTGTACCCGATAAACTAGGATATACTGTATTTGCTAACATTCCGTGTAAAGCGTGACCGAATTCATGAAACAGTGTGGTAACTTCATTAAAAGTTAATAATGAAGGTTTTGTTTCTGTAGGCTTGGTGAAATTACACACTATTGAAATATGTGGCCTAGAATTTTCCCCGTCTTTTTGCCACTGCCCTTTAAATGAAGTCATCCAAGCGCCATTTCGTTTACCTTTTCTTGGGAAAAAATCAGCATATAAAATAGCAATATAATTACCTAATGTATCAGTTACTTTATAGGTTTTAACATCTTCATGATATTTGTCTATTGAGAATATTTCTTCAAACTCTAAATCAAATAATTTGTTAGAAACAGTAAAAACACCTTCAATCACATTTTCTAATTTAAAATAAGGCTTTAGTTGTTCTTCTTCTAAATCAAATAAATCTTTTTTAAGTTTTTCAGAATAATAAGCGCTATCCCATTTTTCTAATTGCTGAATTCCATCTTTTTTAGCAAAATTTGAAAGAGTTTCAAATTCTTTTTGTGCTGCTGGTTTTGCTTTTTCTAATAAATCATTCAAAAAATCTAGTACATTTTTAGGAGATTCAGCCATTCTTTCTTCTAAAACAAAATGTGAATGTGATTTATACCCTAAAATAGTTGCTCTTTTGTAGCGTAATTTAACCAAGTCTAAAACTATTTGTTGGTTGTCATATTCATTGTTTTGAAAAGCTTTAGCCCCAAATGCTATTGCCATTTTTTTTCGTAATTCTCTGTCATCAGCATACGTTATAAATGGAATATAACTGGGGTAATCTAAGGTAAAAACCCAACCCTCCTTGTTTTTTTGTTTAGCAACCATTTGTGCAGCTTCAATAGTGCTTTCAGGCAATCCTTTTAATTTCGTTTCATTAGTTAAATGAACCTCAAAAGCGTTGGTTTCAGCTAATACATTTTCACCAAATTTTAATTTTAATTTAGAAAGTTGAGCATCAATTTTCCGTAATTCTATTTTATCAGTTTCATTTAAATTTGCTCCATTTCTAACAAAACTTTTGTATTTTTTAGTTAATAAAGTATCTTGTTCAGTACTTAAATTAAATTCATCTTTTATATCATAAATTAATTTTACTCTATTGAAAAGTTTTTTATTTAGTGTAATGTCATTTGAAAACTCAGTTAACATTGGAGAAACTTCTTGCGCAATTTTTTGAATCTCATCGTTAGTTTCTGCTGAATTTAAATTAAAAAAAAGACTAGAAATCCTATCTAATATTTGTCCTGAAAATTCTAATGCTTCTAAGGTGTTTTCAAAAGTAGGAACCTGAGTATTACTTGTAATCACATCAATTTCTTCTTTAGCTATTTTAATAGCTTCAATAAAAGCAGGTTTAAAATGTTTGTTTTTTATTTTTGAAAAAGGAGCAGTTGAATATGGTGTGTTAAAATTATTTAATAATGGATTTTTCATTTTTTTAATTAGGAATAATAGTTATTGTGTAAAGATATTATAATGTATTTAATTTTAAATGTTGGGGTGTATAATTAATGACTATGTACTAAGTGTGTTCTAATATTTTTTTAATATAAAATATACTAAAATAGTATTTGTGCATTTTAGTAGTACTGAATAAAGTTTTAACTGTAATTCTACAATGAAAACAACCTCAATATAAAGCTGTTTTTATGAAGCACCATCAAAAGTTGTTAAAAAACATAAAATGATTGTAAAAATAAAAGGTTTAGTTGAAATAAAATATATAAATACATTAACTCCTAAATTTAGTTATAGAAACCATTTAGGAAAAATAATTTTATAAGGAAAGCTTATTGATTTATAAATTCTTTTTAAGACCTATTGCTGTATCATTAACTTTTGTTTTCAAATTTTCTTTGTACTGAATAATTTTATCTTGTACGTTTTTATTAAAACTTCCAATAATTTGTGCGGCTAAAATTCCAGCGTTTAAAGCTCCATCAAGAGCAACTGTAGCTACAGGAACACCACCGGGCATTTGAAGAATTGATAAAACAGAGTCCCATCCATCAATAGAATTTCTAGATCTCACAGGGACACCAATAACAGGGAGTGGACTCATAGAGGCCACCATTCCAGGTAAATGTGCTGCGCCACCAGCACCAGCAATTATTATTGAAATTCCACGTGTATGAGCATTTTTTGAATAATCAAACAATTTTTCAGGAGTTCTGTGTGCAGAAACAATATCAACTTCCGTTTCAATATTAAAACTTTGTAAAATATCTATAGCTTGCTGCATAATTGGAAGATCTGAAATACTTCCCATAATAATTCCTACTTTGCTCATAATTGGCTTATTTACTAATTACTCTAATTAATTTTTTTACTTTTTCGGCTATTTTTCGAGCCTCATTTATATTGTTACTTGCCACAGTAACATGGCCCATTTTTCTGAAAGGTCTTGTTTCTTTTTTACCATAAATATGTGGAGTTACACCATCCATTTTTAAAATTTCTTCCATGTTTTCATAAACGACATTACCTGAAAACCCTTCTTCACCTACCAAATTTACCATAATCCCGGCAACTTTACTTGCTGTGTTTCCTAGTGGAAGATTTAAAATGCTACGTAAATGTTGTTCAAACTGATTCGTATAAGAAGCCTCAATGCTGTAGTGACCACTATTATGTGCTCTTGGAGCAACTTCATTTACAATTATTTCATCATTTTCTGTTTGAAATAATTCAACAGCTAATAGACCAATATGTTTAAAAGATTCAGCAACTTTTAATGCAATATTTCTAGCTTTTTCTGCAGCTTCATTTGAAATTCTTGCAGGGCAAATTACGTATTCTACTTGGTTTGCTTCAGGATGAAATTCCATTTCTACAACAGGATATGTTTTTATTTCACCATTCTTATTTCTTGCAACAATAACAGCTAATTCGTTTTTAAAATGAATTAATTTCTCAATAATACACTCAACATCAGCTAATGAATTTAAGTCATTTTGGTTTTTAACAATTTTAACTCCTGTGCCATCATATCCAAATTGAGCTGATTTCCAAACAAAAGGAAATTCTAAACTTTCACTTTTTAACTCATTTAAGGTTGAAAACCGTTTATGTGGTGATGTTGGAATATTATTTGTAACAAAAAAATCTTTTTGTCTGCCTTTATGTTGAATGATTTGTAAAACACTTGGTTGTGGATAAATCTCCAAGCCTTCATTCTCTAATTTTAATAATGCTTCAATATTTACATGTTCAATTTCAATAGTCAATAAATCTACTTTTTTTCCAAAATTGTATACAGTATCAAAATTCATAAGGCTTCCTAAATGAAACTCATTACAGATTTGAGCGCAAGGTGCGTCAGCAGAAGTATCTAAAATACTTGTATATATATCGAATTTTTGAGTTTCGGCTAGCAGCATTTTGCCTAATTGGCCACCGCCTAAAACACCTAATTTAAAGTTTGATGAGAAATAATTTTTCACTTTTTGTTTCTTTCGTACAAAAATAGCAATCTGTTTCTAATTAAGGAGTTAATTATTGGTAATAATTAAAGTAGAAGGGTTTATTTGGTTCACTCTATATTCCCTAGCAAAATGTAAATTTCCAGAAGTTTGAGGAGATCCATCAATAATACTATATTCACTGTTGTCACAAGGGCATTTCATTTTTAAGCTTCCATCAAAAACCATTGGGAATGTACAATCATTATTTGGACAAGCTCTTTCGTAAGCCTTGTAAGGCGGTGTAAGCCCAGTACTTTGTATAATTATTCCTTGAAGCCCTCTATTAATTCCTTTATCAATATACGCCCATTCTGTAGGTATTTGTAGGTTTTGATATTGAGGTAAATTTAAGTTAATAGTTACATCAACAGTAGCGTAAGGTAAAATATCATTTGTTTCATTTTTTTCACAAGAAAAAAAAAATACAGGGAATAACAATAAAAAAAGCTTTCGCATAGTTATAATAACAAGTTTATTGGTTAACGGTTGCAATTTACAAATATTTTGTACATTTGTGTTAAATCTCATTCTGGTCACAGTTTTGAGATTTTTTGTATTTATATTAAAAGGATTAAGTTATGAGTAAAATTTCGTACTATTCAGTTGAAGGAATGAAAAAGCTAAAGGATGAATTACAGCATTTAGAACATGTTGAACGTCCTAGAGTTAGTAATGATATTGCTGAAGCAAGAGATAAAGGTGATTTAAGTGAAAATGCAGAATATCATGCAGCTAAAGAAGAACAATCACATTTAGAATTAAAAATAGCAAAACTTAAAGAAGTAGTTTCTAATGCTAGAATTATTGATGAATCACTATTAGACACTTCTAAAATATTAATTCATTCAATTGTAAAATTAAAGAATACAGCTAACAATATGGAATTCACCTATACATTGGTGGCTGATTCTGAAACTAATATTAAAGAAGGTAAATTAGCTGTAAATTCGCCAATTGGAAGAGGGTTGTTAGGTAAAAAAGTAGGTGAAGCAGTTGAAATTCAAGTCCCTAGCGGTATTTTGAATTTCGAAATATTAGATATTTCAAGAGGATAAAACTTAAAAAATAATACAATAAACCCTTTTCAGTTTTTTAATTGAGAAGGGTTTCTTATTTTTGATTAAAAATAGAAACATGTCAATATTTACTAAAATTATTAATGGTGAAATCCCTTCATATAAAGTTGCTGAAAGCGAAAATTTTTATGCTTTTTTAGATATCAATCCAAATGCAAAAGGACACACACTAGTAGTACCTAAGAAAGAAGTAAATAAATTGTTTGATTTAGAAGAAGCAACTTATAATGAGTTAATGATTTTTTCTAGAAAAATAGCCATAGCCATTGAAAAAGTAGTTCCTTGTAAGCGAATAGGTATGAGTGTTATTGGTTTAGAAGTGCCTCATGTACATGTGCATTTAATACCTTTACAAGCAATGGAAGATATTCAATTTATTAAAAAAGTGAAACTGCAACCTGAAGAATTTAAAGCCATAGCGAAAGCTATTTCAGATAATTTATAATCTTATTTTTTTAGGGTGATTGTAAAAGTAGTTCCTTTATTTAACTCAGACTTTAATACTGAAATTTTTCCATTGTGGTAATCTTCAATAATTCTTTTTGCAAGTGACAAACCCAATCCCCAACCTCTTTTTTTAGTGGTAAACCCAGGCGAGAATATTTGTTGCTGTAAATTTTTTGGAATTCCTTTACCAGTATCAGTAATGGTGATATTCACATTTTTTTCATTTTCAGTAATATCTAGTACAATTTTTCCTTTCCCCTCCATTGCGTCAATGGCGTTTTTCACTACATTTTCAATAACCCAACTGAATAATTGACGGTTAATATTTGCTGAAATTTCTTTTTTTGGAGCTTTAAAAATAAATTCAACTTGTTTAGAACTTCTAGATTTTAAATAATTAAAAGAACTAATTGTGATATCTACAATATCAAGTTTTTTTAATATTGGCATAGAACCAATTTTTGAAAATCGTTCAGCAATTGTATTTAATCTATGCACATCATTTTCAATTTCTTTTACGGTATTTTCATCGGTATTTTCCAATCGTAAAATTTCAATCCAAGCCAAAAGAGAAGATAAAGGCGTTCCAATTTGATGTGCTGTTTCCTTTGCCATTCCTGTCCAAAGTTTATTTTGCTCAGCAACTTTGTTCGATTTAAAAAATAAATAGATAACACTTGCAAACAAAAATAAGATAAGAATTAAAGCAACAGGGTAGTATTTTAATTTGGTTAATAAATCAGAATTTCTGTAGTAAATTAAGAGAGTTATTGTTTCTTTTTTATCGAAATAACTAATTACAATAGGTTTGTTTTGCCCTTTCATTATGGAGAGTTGTTTCCATAAAAATTTAAGATTTTTTGATTTTTCAATATCTAAGTTAGACCATTCAGTAATGCTATCTTTTTCATTGGTAATAATCATAGGGATGTTATGATTGCTACCAATAATTTTAGATTCAAGCGAAATTTCAGCATCTAAATCAGCAGAGCTAAAGCGTTCATATGCTTTTGCTAAAATTTCCATTTTAGCACGTTCTTCAGTTTTAAATTTTTTAAAAAAGTCATAAGTATTCCATAAAATTAGTGCAACAATAATAAAAGAGGTTATTATTACAGCCCATCTAATAGTTTGTGAATTTTTTTGTGAAGCCATATTCAAATATAGAATTTATGTTAATATAACTTAAAAATATAATTGATATTATTTATAAGTTGAATTATTTATATTTGTTTAAAATTGAAAACCAATGTTAAGCATTAATCCAAAAGATATATCAACAGTTAAATTACATGAATATTTATTAAGTGCTGTTGCACCACGACCAATAGCTTTTGCAAGCACAGTTGATGCTGAAGGAAATCCAAATTTATCACCTTTTAGTTTTTTTAATGTTTTTAGTGCGAATCCTCCAATTTTAATATTTTCACCCGCACGTAGAGTTCGTGGAAATACAACGAAACATACCTTAGAAAATGTTAAAATGACCAAAGAAGTGGTGATAAATATGGTGAATTATGATATTGTGCATCAAATGTCTTTGTCAAGTACTGAATATCCAAAAGGTGTTAACGAATTTGAAAAGGCAGGTTTTACAATGTTATCTTCTGAAAAAGTAAAGCCTTTTAGAGTTGCTGAATCACCAATACAATTAGAATGTAAAGTTACTAACATAGTTGAATTAGGTAAAGAAGGAGGTGCAGGAAATTTAATAATTTGTGAAGTAGTAAAATTACATATAAAAGAAGAATTTTTGAGTGATGATGGTACTATTGATCAAAAAAAATTAGATTTAGTAGCAAGAGCAGGAGGAAGTTTATATTCAAGAGCAAAAGAAGGATTTTTTGAAATCCCAAAACCTTTAACAACTTTAGGTATTGGCGTTGATGCAATTTCTTCTGAAATTAGAAACAGTAGTATTTTAACAGGTAATGATTTAGGAATGTTAGGAAATATTGAAGCTATTCCTTGTAAAGAGGATGTTGATAAGTTTGCAAAAGAACATGTCCAAATTAGTGGGTATAATTCTGTAAAAAAACATACATTTGCGAAAGCATTTTTAGAGAAAAACGATGTAGTAAGTGCTTGGAAAGTACTTTTAATGAACTAATTTTAAGATATGGAAGTTACAGGAAAAATTAAAAAAATTGAAGAAACCAAAACTTTTGGAACAGCTGGTTTTAGAAAAAGAGAAATGGTGCTTACCACAAATGACCAATATCCACAAATGTTAAAAATTGAATTTGTGCAAGATAAATGTGATTTGTTAAATAATTTTCAAGAAGGTCAAGATGTTAAAATATCAATTAATTTAACTGGTAGAGAGTGGATTAATCCACAAGGAGAAGCAGTTTATTTTAATGCAATACAGGGATGGAGAGTTGAAGCTGATGGCGCAGGAAGTTCAGTTCCACCAATGGCACCTTTAGATAATTTAGAAACAACTTCGGATTTAAACGAAAGTGAACCAGACGATTTACCGTTTTAAGTAAATCTAAAACAATATATTAAAAGAGAAAAGTGTAAACTTTTCTCTTTTTTGTTTGGTTATATTTGTTGAAATTAATTGATATGTATTTACTTTCAAAAGAATTGGTATTTCCTCCAGTGCATTTAGCAAATGAAGATGGTTTGCTAGCTATTGGTGGGAATTTATCAGTTGAAAGATTACTTTTAGCTTACAAAAGTGGAATTTTTCCTTGGTACAATCAAGGGGAGCCAATTATTTGGTACAGCCCAAATCCTAGAATGGTTTTGTTTCCTAAAAACTTGAAGGTTTCAAAAAGCATGAAACAACTCATTAAAAAGAATGAATTTACAATTACATATAATCAGAGTTTTTCAGAAGTAATTTCTAATTGCAAAACTATTTTTAGAGATGATCAAGGAGGAACTTGGATTACTGATGAAATGCAACAAGCTTATATTAGTTTACATAAAAAAGGAATTGCAAAATCGGTTGAAGTTTGGCAAGCTGATGAATTGGTTGGTGGTTTGTATGGAATAGATTTAGGAACCGTTTTTTGTGGTGAAAGTATGTTTAGTAAAGTAAGTAATGCTTCAAAATTGGCATTTATTTATATGGTTCAAAAATTAGAAAAGGAAAATTATAAATTAATTGATTGCCAGGTTTACAATAACCATTTAGCTAGTTTAGGAGCCGATGAAATTTCTAGAGAAGCGTTTTTAACGTATTTAAAAAATCAGTAATTAGTTATTCCTGTTTTCACAGGAAATCAAGCTCACTATAAGTACATTCTTAACTTTTTAGGAATAACATAAATCACTATCTTTGAAGCTTTACTAAAAACAATATTATGGATATTAAAAACTCACAACTAATTGTTGATACATGGATAAAAGAACACGGAGTTCGTTATTTTAATGAATTAACAAATATGGCGCAGTTAACTGAAGAAGTTGGTGAAGTAGCTCGTATTATTGCAAGACGTTACGGTGAACAAAGTGAGAAAGAAAGCGATAAAGAAAAAGATTTAGGTGAAGAATTAGCCGACGTTGTTTTTGTGGTTTTGTGCTTGGCAAATCAAACAGGGATAGACTTACAAGCTTCTTTTGATAAAAAAATGGAGGTAAAAACAAACCGAGATCACGATCGTCACCAAAATAATAAAAAATTAAATAAATGAATACATATAAAAATCAATCTTTTTTAAGTTTAACACTAAGATTTGGAATTGTATTTTTAGTGGTTGTTACTGTTATAAAAATAATTTTTTCAATTTTTGCAACTGGTGGAATAGCCGGAATGATTGAAGAGCTTTTTTCATCTTCTAATTGGGAGCAATTTGTTAGAATGCAGTTGTTAATGGCTGTTCTTTATGGTTCGTTAATGACAGGTTATTACAAGTTTGTAAAAAAATAACGTCATTGCATTAGCAATGACGAATTTCAGATTTTTAGATTCCGCTCGAAATGACATTCTAGGTGTTTTTTTTATTAATCTAAATTGATAAGGTTTATTTCACTCTGTTTCACTTTTTTATTAAGTTTTGTTACATCATTTTCAAAAATTGCATAAATTTTAGCCAATTCATCATCTATCAATTTCACAACTTCATTTTTAAATTCCATAGATTGGTCTGTTGGCCTAAAATCACCTATAGAACTTAGAGAATTTAAATGTGCTAGTTTGTTATTTAAACGAATTGGGAAGTTTAATGGATCTTGATTACTCTTACTTTTTGTTTGATATAATACATTTTCATATTCAGTCAATTCTTTTACAATTTTATCAGCTAAATCAATAATTTCTTTATTTTTTTCTTTATCAGTTATCGATTCCTTCAATAGTTTAACTTGTTCTTTAATTTTTGTAATATTTTTAAGTGTTTTATGAATTTCAGTCAATTTTTCTTGTATTTCAATAATAAAGTTAAATTGAGATTTTAAATCTTTTTCGGTTGCTGAACTTCTTGGATCTTTTAATAAAGTAAATGTTTGTTCATTAACTTGATTTCCATTTTTGCTTAATTTCACCATATATTCTCCTGGCAAAGCTTTTGGCCCCTGAAGTGAAGCCCACCATAAAATCATATCTTTCACTTTTTCTGCATCAGGATATTGCATATCCCAATTAAATAAATTTGCTCCTTTTTTTACTTTTAATTCTTCTTCTTTTTGTTTTTCATCTGGTTTGGTTGAATATGTTTTAATGTGATTTCCTGTTTTCTCATAAATTGAAAGACTAATAGTATCATTTTCTTCAACATTTTTCACATAATAATTTATTAAAACGCCGCCTGAATGATTTTGCCCTTCGGTTTTAGACTTTCTATTATTTCCACCCATTCTATAGCTATCCATTGGTTTAAATAGAAAAGCATCTTTAACTGTTAATTCGGAATTTAATTGATGCAGTGGAGTTAAATCATCTATAATCCAAAATGAACGACCTTGAGTTGCAGCAATTAAATTATTATTTTTAATAGTTAAATCGGTAATAGGTACAATTGGTAAATTTAATTGAAATGGATTCCAATTTAAGCCATCATCAAAACTAATATACATTCCCTTTTCTGTTCCAGAATATAATAATCCTTTTCTTTCCGGATCAGCTCTTAAAGCTCTTGTGAAATGTTCTGGTGCAATTCCATTGGTTAATAATTTCCAATTTTTACCGTAATCTTCAGTCTTGTAAATATAAGGAGTGTAATCTCCTAATTTGTAGCGAGTACCAACAATATAAGCTCCGCCAGCCGTAAATGGATCAACTTCAATACAGTTAATCATCATCCATTCAGGCATTTTTTTTGGTGTTACGTTTGTCCAATTTTCACCTCCATCTTGTGTAACATGAACCAAACCATCATCAGAACCAGTCCAAATTAAGTTTTCTTCAAAAGAAGATTCAACAGCAGCGAATATAGTTCCATAATATTCCACACCTGTATTGTCTTGTGTTATTGGACCTCCAGATGATTTTAAGGTTTTGGGGTCATTTCTTGTTAAATCGGGGCTTATAATTTCAAATGATTGTCCTTCATTATAAGTAACATGAACAAAGTTTGAAGTGGTGTATAATTTCTTTTTATTATGTGGAGAAAAGAAAATAGGGTAATTCCATTGGAAACGATATTTCATGTCTTCTGCACCATGCCCCATTGGATCGTCTGGCCAAACATTTATAGCTCTTTGCTCTCCTGTTTTATGATTAATTCTGGTTAGTAAACCTCCATAACTTCCACCATAAACAATATCATTATTTAAAGGGTCAATTGCTATTTGCGCACTTTCACCACCTGCAGTTTCCTCCCAATCGCTTTCGCCAATAGTTCTGCCATCTGTTCTATGTAAAATTCTTACGGTTGAATTATCTTGTTGAGCTCCATAAATTCTATAAGGAAAATGAGTATCAGTTACTACTCTATAAAATTGGGCTGTAGGTTGATTATCATATGTGCTCCAATTTTCACCTGCATCAAAACTAATTTGCGCACCTCCATCATCCGCAATAATCATGCGTTGATTATCTTCAGGTGAAATCCATAAATCATGATGATCCCCATGAGGAGCATTAAAAGTTTTAAAAGTTTTACCACCATCTTTAGATTGGTGGTATTGAACGTTTAGCACATATACTATATTTTCATCTTGAGTGTCGGCATAAATTCGGGTATAATACCAAGCGCGCTGACGTAGTTTTCGTTCACTATTAATTAATTTCCAAGTTTTACCAGCATCTTCAGATTTGTAAATTCCTCCTTTTTCATTTTCAATCAAAGCCCAAATAATATCTGAATTTATAGGAGAAACAGTAATTCCGCTAATTCCCCAAATTCCTTCTGGTAAACCTTCATTAGCTGAAATATTTGTCCAAGTTTCACCTTCATCGGTACTTTTCCAAAGTGCAGAACCCTCTCCGCCACTTGATAAACTATAAGGAGTTCTTCTTACATTCCACGTAGAAGCATATAAAATTCGTGGATTTGTTGGGTCAATAATTAAATCTACAGAACCTGAATTTTCATTTGCAAATAGAACTTTTTTCCAATTTTCACCTCCATCTATCGATTTATAAACACCTCTTTCAGAAGTAGGTTTGTATAAATCTCCTAAAACAGCAGCAAAAACAATATCGGAGTTTTTAGGATGAATTCTAACTCTTGGGATATGTCTAGAATTACTCAATCCAATGTGTTCCCAAGTTTTTCCAGCATTTACTGTCTTCCACATTCCATCACCCGAAGACACATTACCACGAACAGTTACTTCTCCATTTCCAACATAAATTACATTATTATCAGATTCACTAACTGCAATTGCCCCAACTGAACCTCCAAAAAAGCCATCAGAGATATTGCTCCAACTGTTACCAGCATCTGTAGTTTTCCAAACGCCACCACCAGTTGCTCCAAAATAAAAGAGATTTGCCTTATTAGGAACGCCTGTAACAGCAGCACTTCTTCCTCCTCTAAAGGGACCAATATTTCGCCATTCAATAGATTTGTAATATTCTTCACTAAATTTGGATACTATCTTTTGTGCATTAACTTTGTAAGCTGAGATAATAAATAGACAGCTAACTAATAAGAAGTATTTTTTCATGATGTTTAGTTAAAATAATTGATAAAAAACGGAATAGTAAATCTAATAAAAAATAACGTATTAAAGTTCCCAAATTAAAATGAGTATAGATTTGTTGAAAATCAATAAAATAACTAAAACTGTAAATGGAAATATTCAAATTACAGGATCAAAAAGTGAAACTAATAGATTATTGGTTTTACAACAATTTTATCCGAATTTAAAAATTGAAAACGTTTCAAATTCTGATGATTCTGTGTTAATGCAAAATGCATTGGCGAATACTTCAAATGAAATAAACATTGGTCATGCAGGTACGGCCATGCGATTTTTAACGACATATTTTTCTGTGAAAGAGAATTCTGAAATTGTTTTAACGGGTTCACATAGGATGAAAGATAGACCTATTAAGATTTTAGTTGATGCCTTAACTTCATTAGGCGCAGAAATTCAATATTTGGAAAAAGAAGGGTTTCCGCCTTTGAAAATTTTAGGAAAAAAACTAACCAAAGATTTTGTTGAAATAGATGGAAATGTAAGTAGTCAATATATTTCTGCATTGTTATTAATTGCGCCAACGTTAAAAAATGGATTGCAATTAAAATTCAAAGGAGAAGTTACTTCGGTTCCATATATTAAAATGACCTTAAAATTACTCGATTCTGTTGGAATAACACATAGATGGGTTGGTAAAATAATTACTGTTTCACCTAAAAGAAAAATTAACACTAAAATAATTGAAGTAGAATCTGATTGGAGTTCAGCTTCATATTATTATAGTTTGTGTGCGTTAAGCCCTAATTCTGAAATAACACTTTCAACTTATAAAAAAAACAGTTTACAAGGCGATTCAATTTTAGCAACTTTGTATAGTAGGTTAGGGGTTGAAACAATATTTGAGAATAATAAACTGCTATTAAAAAACAAAAATATCATAATTAATAGAGGTTTAAATTTAAACTTAAAATCCGCACCAGATATTGCTCAAACTATTGCAGTAACTTGTTTTGGATTAGGAGTAGAATGTAATATAAGAGGATTGCACACCTTAAAAATTAAAGAAACAGATCGTTTAGTTGCTTTAAAAAACGAATTTGAAAAATTAGGAGGTGAGATAGAAATCACAAATTAGTCCTTGCATTTAAAACGGAGCGATATTATTAATGAGAATATTAGTATTTCAACATATGACGACCATAGAATGGCTATGGCTTTTGCACCATTAGCTACAAAGGTTTCAATTCAAATTGAAGACCCAAATGTAGTGTCAAAATCATACCCAACTTTTTGGGAAGATTTCAAAAAAACGACAACTTAAAATCCACTAAAACAAAGTTTTATTGCAAAACACTTGACAACGCCTATCCCGATGTTGTATATTTGCGCTCATTCCGTAAAAAATTCATGAAACAAGAATTATGAAAATTTCTTTTCTGACCAACAATTAATGGAATTGTTTCAAGTATCCACAAAAAAATAAAAATAAACACATGAAGTTATCAAAGTTTAAATTCGAATTACCTGATGAGTTATTGGCAGAATACCCTGCAGAAAATAGGGATGAGTCACGTTTAATGGTTTTGAATAGAAAAGAAAAAACTATTGAGCACAAATTATTTAAAGATATTATTAATTATTTTGATGAAGGTGATTTATTTATTTTGAATAATACCAAAGTTTTTCCAGCACGTATGTATGGTGAAAAGGAAAAAACAGGTGCTAGAATTGAAGTTTTCTTATTAAGAGAATTAAATTCAGAAAGTAGATTGTGGGATGTTTTAGTTGATCCGGCTAGAAAAATTAGAATTGGAAATAAATTATTTTTTGGTGATGATGAAAGTTTAGTAGCCGAAGTGATTGATAATACAACTTCAAGAGGAAGAACTTTACGTTTCTTATATGATGGTTCTTACGAAGAGTTTAGAAAAAAATTACAAGATTTAGGGGAAACACCATTACCAAAATATATTCAAAGAGAAGTTGAAGCAAGTGATGCAGAACGTTACCAAACAATTTATGCAAAACATGAAGGCGCTGTTGCTGCTCCTACTGCTGGTTTGCATTTTTCTAAACAATTAATGAAGCGTCTAGAAATTAAAGGTATAGATTTTGCAGAAGTCACTTTACATGTTGGTTTAGGAACTTTTAGTGCTGTTGAAGTTGAAGATTTATCTAAACATAAAATGGACTCTGAGAAAGCCATAGTTACTGAAGAAACTATAAAAATTGTAAATAAAGCAATTAATAATAAAAAAAGAGTGTGTGCCGTTGGGACTACTTCAATGAGAACTATTGAAAGTTCAGTCTCTTCAAATGGACGATTAAATGAATTTGATGGTTGGACCAATAAATTTATTTTTCCTCCGTACGATTTTAGTATTGCCAATTGTATGATTACAAATTTTCATATGCCAAAATCTACATTAATGATGATGGCCGCAGCTTTTGCGGGTTACGATTTTTTAATGGAAGCTTATGAAGAAGCAATAAAAGAAAAATATAAATTTTACACGTATGGAGATGCGATGTTGATTATATAATAAAATTTATAATATTTAGAGATTGAAGGTTGTTTTGAATAGTGCCTTAAATTGTTATTTCGAGCGGAGTAGAGAAATTTAACATTTTATTCACAAGATATTTCAATTGGATCAATGTGATAATTTAATTAAAATTAAGCTTTTCAAACAACCTTTTTTTATAAACCTAATATTAAAATGAATCCAAAAAAAGACATACGAGCTTTAACTAAAGATCAACTACGGGATTTTTTTGTTGATAATAGAGATAAAGCATTTAGAGGAAATCAGGTTTATGAATGGTTGTGGAGTAAAAGCGCGCATACTTTTGAAGATATGACAAATATTTCATTGGAAACTCGCCAAATGTTGCAAAACAATTTTGTAATAAATCATATAGAGGTAGATAATATGCAACGCAGTTCAGATGGAACTGTGAAAAATGCGGTGCGTTTACACGATGGATTAATTGTAGAGTCGGTTTTAATTCCAACAGGTACAAGAACAACCGCTTGTGTTTCTAGTCAAGTAGGATGTAGTTTAGATTGTTTGTTTTGTGCAACTGCGCGTTTAAAGAAAATGCGAAATTTAAATCCTGATGAAATTTATGATCAGGTTGCGGCTATCAACAAAGAAAGTTTATTGTACTACAATCATAAACTGTCTAACATTGTTTTTATGGGAATGGGAGAACCATTGATGAACTATAACAATGTGTTAAAATCAATAGAAAAAATAACGTCACCTGAAGGTTTAGGAATGTCTCCAAAGCGAATTACAGTTTCTACTTCAGGAGTTCCAAAAATGATAAAAAAGCTAGCTGATGACGATGTTAAATTTAATTTAGCAGTTTCATTACATTCAGCAATTGATGAGGTTAGGTCCAAAATAATGCCTTTTAGCGCGGCTTTTCCATTAAAGGATTTAAAAGAAGCACTGGAGTATTGGTATGCAAAAACTAATAGTAGGGTTAGCTATGAATATGTTGTTTGGAATGGAATTAACGATACTAGAGAAGCAATAATGGCGTTGGTTGAATTTTGCAAGCATATACCATGTAAAGTAAATTTAATTGAATACAACCCAATTGATGATGGTGATTTTAAGCAGGCAAAACCTCAAGCAATAAGCGATTATATTAGTATTTTAGAAATGAATGATATTATTGTAAATGTTCGCAGAAGTAGAGGTAAAGATATTGATGCGGCTTGCGGACAATTAGCAAATAAAAGTTAAAACTATCCTTTAATTTTTCTTACTTTTGATTCCTCTATGAAGCTAGTAGAACAAATAAAACAACCCATTCTTGAAGAAATGGAACTCTTTGAAAGTAAGTTCAGAGAGGCAATGGCTACAAAAGTTCCGCTGCTTAATAGAATTACACATTATATTGTTAGAAGAAAAGGAAAGCAAATGCGTCCGATGTTTGTTTTTTTGGTAGCAAAAATGGTTTCCAACGGTAAATTTGAGGAACGAACTTACAGAGGAGCTTCTATTATTGAATTAATTCACACAGCTACTTTAGTACATGATGATGTGGTGGATGATAGCAATAGAAGAAGAAATTTCTTTTCTATAAATGCTTTGTGGAAAAATAAAATTGCGGTATTAGTTGGGGATTTCTTATTATCAAAAGGCCTATTACTTTCTATTGATAATGAAGATTTTGATATTTTAAGGCTCATCTCAGTTGCAGTTCGAGAGATGAGTGAAGGTGAGTTACTTCAAATTGAAAAAGCACGAAAATTAGATATTACTGAAGACATATATTTTGAAATTATTCGCCAAAAAACGGCAACATTAATTGCAGCTTGTTGTGGTATTGGAGCAGCATCTGTTGGAAGCACTGCTGAAGAAGTTGAAAAAATGCGCTTGTTTGGCGAATTAATTGGTATAGCATTTCAAATTAAAGATGATTTATTTGATTATACAGATGCGAAGATTGGAAAACCAACAGGAATTGATATTAAAGAACAAAAAATGACACTTCCATTAATTTACACTTTGAATAACTGTTCTGAAAAGGAAAAGAGGTGGCTCATAAATTCAGTTAAAAATTACAATAAAGATAAGCAGCGCGTAAAAGAAGTTATTCTTTTTGTGAAAGAAAAAGGAGGTATTGAATATACAACTCTTAAAATGAAAGAATACCAATCCAAAGCATTAGAAATTTTAGAATCGTACCCAAGTTCAACCTATAAAGATTCGCTTTTAACGATGGTTAATTATGTTATTGAGCGAGAAATTTAATTAACGCACGTTAACTTTAACAACTCTTCCAAATATTTTCTTGAATTAGATAGCCGTGGTACTTTATGCTGCCCACCTAATTTTCCGTTTTGTTTCAACCAATCATAAAACAAACCTTCTTTTGCAACATTTATTTTAGGCATTGCCAAGGTTAAATTATTATAACGTTTTGCTTCATAATCTGAATTGATTGCTTTTAAAGAATTGTCTAAAATTTCAGTAAAATAATTAATGCATTCGGGGTGTTTTCTAAATTCAATAATCCATTCATGTCCGCCACTTTTATTTCCATTCATAAAAATAGGAGCTACGGTATATTCAGAAATTTCACTAGCTGTTTTTAAACAAGCTTGTTTTAAAGCATTCTCAGTATTTTCAATAATTAATTCTTCTCCAAAAACATTGATAAAGTGTTTTGTTCTTCCTGTAATTCTAATTCTGTGTGGTTTTAAGGAAGTAAATTTCACAGTATCACCAATTAAATAGCGCCATAAACCACCATTTGTAGTAATTACCAATGCATAATTTACATTTAATTTTACTTGAGAAAGCGAAATAGCTTCTGAGTTTTCACCATCAAATTTATCCATAGGAATAAATTCATAAAAAATACCATAATCAAGCATTAGCAACATATCAAAAGAATTGTTTAGGTCTTGAATGGCGAAAAAACCTTCAGAAGCATTGTAAGTTTCGTAATATTTAAATGCTGTTTTAGGAATTATTTTTTTGAATTGTTCTCTATATGGATTGAAATTTACGCCACCATGAAAATACACTTCAAGATTTGGCCAAACTTCTAAAATATTATTTTTTCCTGTTCTTTCTAATACTTTATTTAACAATACCAACATCCAAGAAGGAACTCCC